>MWWA01000030.1_pt1 | contig 52232 bp, 51 predicted proteins | sample 1047341 | NCBI WGS metagenome assembly MWWA01 (sample SAMN06349978, study PRJNA376086) | soil metagenome | isolation source: MS5-1 sample Antarctic (ecotone) soil | place: Antarctica | collected 2015-01-13
ACTGGCATTTGCGCTGCGGTCCCACTTCACTGTATTGCCTGTTGCAACATCTGTTACCTCAATCTTTTCATAGTCAAACCACACCTGGTGAGAGAGGCGGGGGCAATTGTTACACTCGGGAGAGAGGGAGGAAAAATCATTGGCGAGGACCAATAAGGCAGACTTCACTTGTTTATCACGTGCTGTTCCAATATGCCTAACGATTATCCTCTTGCGATTCTCAATCTTATATACTTGAATGGAAATCGAGTCAACTGCGTATTTTATTTGCCGGATTTTGTACATTCTGACCCATTAGGTCAGCAAATTACCGGAAAATAGAAATTAAATGCAACATTTCCAGCTACTTACATCTGTATTAAATTAAGGGTGGACAAGTCGGGATGTATTTGCTCATTATCCGCATTATTTGCGGTGAATACCATTTTTTCTCCGCAAGGCATATTTCCACCTAACAACATGCGGAGAATAATGCATTTTTCTTCGCAAAAACGTTTTTACAACTTGCCTGATCGCACATTTAATTGCATAAACTGCAAACCGATTGCCGCTCAATTGCTAGCGAAATGAAAGAGAAAAAACCCGTCTAAATGGGTAGTCTACTTATTGAGACACATGTTACAAAGAAGTAAGGGTTTACTTGCAAGGTTGCGCATAAGAAACACATAAAAGTTATTAATAAGTTAATCTAAAAGCACAATAATTAGGAAGCCAGGGGGTGCGTCTATATATTTAACTTAATCCAAAATTCCAATCCTATGAAAAAACTCCTAATTTTTCTCATGGTACTATTTTGTACCCTGACCTCTTTTGCACAAATCGGCATCGGAACTACTTCTCCTAATTCTACTTTGGATGTTAGGGGATCATTATCGCTAAACTACCGGGCATTTACTGCCTCCACCAACGCTGAATCTACAGATAATACATTATTATTTACCGGCACTACCGCTGCAACCGTAACATTACCTGATGCTGCCACCTGTACCGGTAGGGTATATTCTATAAAGAATGCAAGTGCTACCAGTCCACTTCCTGTATTAACCATTGCCACCACTTCGGCTCAAACCATTGATGGAAGCACTACCTGGCTATTAAATGATTCTAAAGAAATGATAACAGTAGCAAGTGACGGTGCCAACTGGCATATCAGTGGTTCCGGTCCAATTAAAACCAGGAGTAATTTTGTACTTGTCCAATCAGCATCTGATCTCCCCGTAGCTGTTGCAGGTGTAATTACATTAACGGCAGGTATAACCTATGAAGTAAACGGAACTATTGTTATGACCAATAAGATTAACCTGAATGGTTGTTACCTGATTGGAAAGGATGCAACTAATGATAAACTGATATATACACCTGCCACAGGCGAATTAATAACAGGCACAAAAGGTGGCACAATAAAAAACCTGACACTTGCAGCCATTACAACCGGTGCCAAGTTATTTAACCTTGATATGGGGGCAACTGAAAATCTGATTGTCAGGGATAATATTATTGCCAATTGTAAGGAAGTAGGCCTGGTAAAAGGCGGATATATTGTATTTTTTAGTGTAGTACAATATTCGGGCAACATTAATGGTATTACTTACCAGGATAATAGTCACCTGCTACTTGACAATACTGCATGGTTTTCAACAAACTCCAATACATTTGAAAAATTGGTTGGCAATTTTTCAATGATAGAAAAACTGGGAGGATTCTGTCATGGACTGAGTACAAATTCGGCAGTGTCATTAGATATTTCCGGCGTTACTTCTGTTAATGAATCCGCAACTTTTAAAAATACTGCAATGTTAGGAACCGGTACCAGAGTTAATGGTACTTTTTCAGGTAAATGGGAAGTAGAGGCTCCCGGCATAACTACAGAAAAAGATGATGTGGCTACAGGCAATCTCTATCTTACAGCCACTACATCTACTAATTTTTCGGGTACTAATGTTCCAACCAAAGTACTATGTACAACTACTGCTGCCGGGCTGTTTAGGGTTAGTTCGCCGGCCAATAATCAATTAGTATATACAGGTACTAAAAACCGTCGCTTTATTGTTATGGGTTCGGTAAGCGTAACAGCCGCGGCAGCAAATAGATATTTTTCTTTCTACATATACAAAAATGGTATTATGCTGCCGGAATCAGAGCAGGCGATGCGGTTATCAACTGGTGTAGACAAAGGGTCATTAACACTTACATGTGAAGTACAGCTTTCTACAAATGATACTATAGAGATATGGGCTGCCAATACGTCGGATGGGACCAGTATGAAGGTAGAAACTTTAAACCTTACCATTAAATAAACCCATGCTGGTTAATCATCTTCATAAATATTTCTATGAAAAAAACAATATGGTTCCTGATATTATACTTTGTATTCTGCCCTTTTACAAGGGCGCAAATAGACCTTCAAAATAGCGGCACACTGTTTATTACCTCTGGTACTGACACTTTATTCATCAATGGAAACCTAACCAATACTTCCGCAGCAGCGCTTATTAATAATGGCAGATTGTATATTAAAAAAAACCTTATCAACAACCAATCGTCCATGTCGGCAGGCACCGGTACTTTATACCTTAACGGAACCGTGGCACAATCAGTAAGTGGTGGGCAACTTTTTAAAACCTATAATCTTGTTAGCAACAATACCGCTGGCATTACCCTCAATAATAACCTTAGCGTTAGTAATGTGCATACTTATACAGCAGGTATCATTACTACTTCCGTAACACCCAATTATTTGATTTATGAAAGCGGATCATCCTATGCCGGAAATGGTGATACCCGACATGTGAATGGCTGGGTAAAAAAAATCGGCAGTACTGATTTTGTTTTCCCCGTAGGAAATGGAACTGTAGAAAGAACCGTTGCAATTAATAGCCTTTCCGCAAGCAGTGAATTCAATGCAAAATACCTTACCACTACACCCAATCCATATCAAACTCTATATCCAATTATTGATGTTAATAAAAATGAGTACTGGTCAATAGGCAAGATATCCGGCGGTTCAGCTACTGTTACCATAAACTGGGATTACAGTAAGGTGAATTTTCCAAATTGGGTAGTAGCAGATATTCTTACAGCTGGTTACAATGGAACTGACTGGGCAGATAATGGTGGGGTTGCAAGCGGAGATGCGGCTACCACAGGCACTATCACTTCTAACAGTATCTCCTCTTTTAATCTTTTTACTTTGGGCAGCAAATCATATGTACTTCCCTTAACACTGCTCAACTTTACTGCCAGCCGCCAGGGCAGTTTTACACAAGTGTCCTGGACGACTGAAAAGGAATACAATGCAGATCGTTTTATTGTTGAAAGAAGTGATGACGGCATATCATTTTATGCAATTGCACAAATACCTGCACGCAACAGCGGCATCAAAGAACAATATGATACAAAGGATCATGCAGCAATTCATGGTATTGCTTATTACAGGCTTCGTCTTATTGATATTGATGGTAAAGAAAATCGCTCCCGAATTGTTTCAGTGAAAGTAATAAACACAGATAATGTTCTGTCAATATTAGTTAACCCGGTTCATAACAAAATCATTCTCGCAGCCAGCAACCAGCTAAACGGATCTTTCAATTATCGTATCAATGGATCTAATGGCCAGCTTGTGCAGCAAGGAAAATTGACGGTACAAAACGGCGGACAATATATAATTCCATTAAATGGAAATCCGGGCTCGGGTTTATATATTCTTGAAGTAAGTATTTATCAGCAGCGTTTCTTTTATAAGTTTATAGTTCAATAAAAAACGGGAAGCAAAATGCAATTTTAAATATAGTGAGCAGTCAAGCTGTTTTACCCGGTTTCTTTTTTTATTTGATTTAACATTTGTCCGTTGTTAGCTATGCAGTATGGCTACAAGCTTTATTGTACCAACACCAAAAAGCAGATTTAAATTGATAGGTAATACAGTAAAACAGCAAAACGTATAACTCCTCAATATCAAAAATGAATTCAATCACTCAGATAGCCCACGAACGAGAGACAAATGGCATAAACCTTGGCGTTGATTCGTCAGGCAAGGCAATCGTATTTTAAAATGGAGAAAACCTCAGCAATACCTGCCCTCCATTTATGAACTTACGGCTATTTAACCTTCATGGCTTATTCGAAACCGCATCAATTAAGGAAATGTAACAGCAAATACAGCCCTTGTCCGGCTGAGAAACAAATTCCGCAGCTTCGCAATAATTCAATAAGACCTTTTTTGTTGCTAATTGTAACTTATTACCTGTCTATAAGCCATATATCGCTTCCCACTTCCAATAACGTGTTTTGAGCTTTTATCCGCCTTAGCCAACCTATAACAGGATTTATTTAATAACACAGTCAACTTTTTTCAGGACAGCTATGTAGTACTATCATCTGCAGTCCGGGCTGAACAATTTTTTCCGGAATTATTACCCGTGATCTTTGTACTGATTTCAAATTAAGCTTTGCTCTTTTTAACCTTTCAATTTCGGACTAGAAGAATCACGATCAGCTTTACTTCAAATAGAAACTATGCCTTTTGAAAGCCAGGATGCCCTCCATTCTTCAAAACAAATAAATGCATGAGCGATGCCGTTTGCAATGAATCATAAAAAATCCAGGTTTTTGTAAGGACTTACCCAGCGCTGCGTCAATAGGAGAAAAAAGATGAAAGCCTTTTTGTTGACAGCGGTAACCTTTATTGGCTTTTTGGGAGCAACCTTCGCCCAGACCGACCAACGCAAAAAAGAGTTTAACCTTACTGCATCCTCCCTCGCCATTCAGGGGTACGACCCTGTGGCTTATTTTTTACAGGGCAAGGCTGTGGAAGGCAGCAAAAGCAACGCAGTGGTTTACGAAGGCTTAACCTATTATTTTTCTTCTGCACAAAACAAAGAGGCGTTCAAAGCAGCACCAGCCAAATACGAACCGCAAAACGGTGGTTGGTGTGCGTATGCCATGGGGGCCAAAGGCGAAAAAGTTAGCGTCGACCCCAAAACTTACAAGATTGTAAACGAAAAGCTTTACCTTTTTTACAACAAGTATTTCACCAACACACTTAAATCCTGGAACAAAGACGAAGTTTCGCTGCGCGCAAAGGCAGACGCTTCGTGGACAAAATTCTTTAAACCAAAATTATGAGGTATCCATCATTTTTATCAGTTATCATCTTGCTTTTGTGGCAACACAATGCCGGAGCACAGGGCTGCAGCGATGCCGGCTTTTGCTCCATTGGCAACCTTGCTTCTCATGGCCAACAAACTTTAGGTGCGCAGCAGCGATCACTGAAGTTGCTTTTGCCGGCAGGTGTTGGTGATGAAGCGGTTTTTGTTTTCACACCCGGGCTGGAATACACCCAGAAACTAAATAATCATTGGGCCGTGCAGGGGAAAATAACAGCCAATTATGCTTCCGGAAATTTAGGATCGGCATTCGGTGCCGGCGATGTGATTCTGTCGGGCACCTATTCCCTGGCGCCGCAGAAAATATGGAAGCACTCGGTAACGCTGGGCGTTAAATTGCCACTCAATCAAAGCAACCTGAAAGAAGGGGGCCGTTCGCTGCCCATGCAGTACCAAAGCAGCCTGGGAACGGTGGACTTTATTGCAGGCTTCTCTCTTGCTTCGGATCGCTGGCAATTCGCAGCCGGCTACCAACAACCGCTAACCGGCGCCAACCGAAATTCTTTTTTACCGCAATACTGGAGCAAGCCTGAAGCAGCAGCCTATCCAGCATCGAACGATTTTAACCGCCGGGGCGATGTGCTGGTGCGTACTGCCTACAGCTTTCAACGAATTAGAAAAGCATCGTTAGACGTCGGGTTGCTGGGCATCTATCACCTGGGCGAAGACAGCTACATCGACGGCAACATTCAGAACAGTGCCATTGCTATTAAAGGTTCTTCCGGACTAACGCTGAATGCCACCGCTCTACTGCGCGTGCCACTTGGTACCAGGTGGGAACTGGGCTTGACCGGTGCTGTTCCGCTTGTCGTTAGAGATGTGCGGCCTGACGGACTTACCCGCCGCTTTGTTGTAGCGCCTCAAATCAGTTATTCATTTTAAACTCACCCAAATGCGTCTGTCACTTTTGTTATTACTTGCTTTATTCATTACTGCCTGCAAAAAAGATCTAGCCCCCACAGCCCCGGCTGCCGACCCGGTAACTGCTAATGCTTCGATAGTGAAGGCGGGCATGTTCCAAAACGGCCCTTATGGCAGCGTCATGGGTAAAGCAGAAATATGGAAAGACGCCACAGGAAAATACGAGGTGGTGCTGGACTCATTTACCTCCAACAACGGTCCGGACTTGTATGTCTATTTATCAAAGGAAAAATGCCAATAAATTTTATTGAAGTGGGAAAATTGAAATCAATAAACGGCCGGCAGTCCTACCCTTTATCGGCCGCTCCCGATTCGCAGTACACCTACATCTGCATTCATTGCAAAGCGTTCAACCATTTGTTTGGCTGGGCACAGATTCTCTAATTCAATCATGAAAAAATAAATCATGCAATCTGTTATCCTGGCTGCCGTCGTTTTCTTAACTGCCTATAGCCCTTCTCATTCGCAAAAAGCGCAGGTTTTTCAAAAAGACGGCGCCGCCATCCTCGGCTACGATGCCGTAGGTTTTTTACCGAAAGCAAAGCGCTAAAAGGGTCGCCGGATTATACCTATACCTGGAACAATGCCAAATGGATGTTTGCCAGTCAGGCCAACTTAGACAGTTTTAAAAAGGCACCGGAGCACTATGCGCCGCAATATGGTGGCTACTGTGCATACGGCACCGCTGGCGGCCATAAAGCGCCAACCGAAACTGAAACCTGGACCATCATTGACGACAAGCTTTATTTTAATTACAACAAAAAAGTAAAGGATCAATGGGTTAAGAAAACTGCAGCCTACATTGAAAAGGCGAATGTAAATTGGGAAATTATAAAGGACAGCGAATAAAGAATAAAGCGAAAATTTCGGCAACCACAAAAAACAACTTTTTTGTGGTTGTTTTGTATTAGATAGGCTCCGGTAAAATTATCGTTTACATGCAAACAGAGCGAGAACAACAATTTAAAGGCTGGGTGGCCGAACACTCCGATATTCTGTATGGCTATTGCCTGCGCCGCACCACCGATGCTGAACTGGCTAAGGACCTGGTGCAGGAAACATTTTTGGCCGCCTGGAGAAACATGGAGACTTATAAAGGGGAAGCCTCTGTAAAAAACTGGCTGTTCGTAATATTAAAAAGCAAGCTGATTGACCAATACAGGAAACTGGCGAATAAAGCCACACTCGAAACCATTGCGCAAGAGCACAATGAAGGAGTGTTTTTTGATGCAGAAGACCATTGGAGAAAGGGAATGTACCCAAAAGACTGGCAAATCAACTTTAGTCAGCCAGTAGAGGTGAAAGAATTTTACACCATCTTTCAAAGCTGCGGAAAAAAACTGAAAGAGCTTCAGTATTCCGTGTTTGTTATGAAGTATGTGGATGGATTGGAAAGTGAAGAAATTTGTAAGGTATTAGGGCTTACCTCGTCTAACTATTGGGTGTTGGTTCACCGCGCAAAAGTGCAGCTCAGAGCCTGCCTGGAAAAAAACTGGATGAAGTCCTGAATGAATTATGAAAGGAAGCATTACCTGTAAACAAGCCGTTGATTACCTGTCTAAAAAAGAGGAAGGAAAACTCACTTCCTGGCAACGTGTGCAGCTATGGCGGCACCTGACCATTAAGCAGGGCATCCACAAAATAACTATCTCCACCCCCTATATCAATAATGTTCGCCGTTAATGGAAGGTTGAATAATTCAACAAATTCCATTGATATTCCAGGATATGACTGGAACCAGCTTACTTCATCTTCAGCTTTGGTATTGTAAACGTTATCCCAATGTTGTGATGTTTTCATAACCCTAATTTAATAGTAAATGAGCAAACTAAAATGGTTTAATAGCTGCTGCCAAATCTTGGTTGCCTGTATTTTTACGCAGGCCAAATTATGTTTATGAAAACCCTTCATCTTCTCTTTTCTTTGCCTTGAAATAATGTTCTAAAGACTTTTTGCCAAACCGTTTGAATACAACCGGTGTAACAATAATATCAAGCAATGTAGAACTGATTAATCCCCCTAATATAACAGTAGCTACGGGATATAAGATTTCTTTACCCGGCGCTGACGGATCAAGGGTTAATGGAATCAATGCCAGCGCAGCCACTAAAGCCGTCATCAGCACGGGCACTATTCTTTCCTGTGAACCCCTGATAATCATGTGGTCATTAAACTGCTCCCCTTCATGCTCTACCAAATGAATGTAATGGGAAATCATCATGATGCCGTTTCTGGAAGCAATACCTGTAAGGGTAATAAATCCTACCATAGTGGCAATTGAAAAAACGCCGCCTGTCAGCAACACAGCGATAACACTTCCAATCAAAGCCAAAGGAATATTCAGCATAATCTGGAGGGCTATATGCCAGGATTTAAAATGGCTGTATAATACAAGGAAGATGCCTGCCAGGGAAAACAGACTTAGAATAGCGATCAGTTTTGCAGCTGATTGTTGGCTTTCAAACTGCCCTCCCCATTCTGCATAATAGCCCTGAGGCAATTGCATTTCACTTTTAACCCTATCCTGCATTTCCTTAACGGTACTTCCCAGATCCCTGCCTTGAACGTTGGCAGAAACTACAATTCTTCGCTGTGTGTTTTCGTGATTGATTTGATTGATGCTGTTTTCCAGTTCTACAGAAGCAATTTGGTTGAGCGGAATCAATGAACCACTGGATGTGGCAATGGGTGTATTTCGAATTTGATCAAGGTTTGTTCTTATTGTATCTGCTAACCGAACCACTAAATCAAAACTTTGCTGTCCCTGGATAATTTGGCTGATTACTTTACCATTATAAAACGTCTCCAGTTCATTTGCCACTTCCCCAACCTGCAAGCCATATTGCTGAATTTTAGCCCGGTCCATCCGAATCATTAATTGCGGTATCATTACCTGGTTCTCTACCTGCGCATCTACCACACCATCAATGCCCGCAATTACATTTTGCAGTTCATTGGCTGTTGATCTAAGGGTTAACAAATCGTTACCGAATATTTTAATGGCAACTTGCGCCCGTACACCAGACAAAAGGTGATCTAACCTGTGGGATATAGGTTGGCCAATATTTATATTGACGCCTTGCAACACATCGAGGTTATGACGGATGTCTTCAAGAATAGCGTTACGATCCCGGCGTTCTTCTTCATCCGTTAATGCGACGTCAATTTCGGAATAGCTTGGCGGCTCGGCATGTTCATCCAGTTCTGCCCGTCCTGTTCTTCTTGAAGTGAGCGCCACGCCTTCCACTTTTAATATTTGTTTTTCCGCAATGTTTCCAATCTTGTTTGATTCTTCGAGTGAGGTTCCAGCGGGTGCAATAACCGTCACAGTAAAACTCCCTTCATTAAAAGGTGGTAAAAACTCTGTTCCAAAAAAAGGTATAATAGCAAAAGACAGTACAATGAGAAGAACAGAACCGAAAATAACTGAACCAGTACGCTTTAAACTCCAATGAAGGACTTTTAAATCCTGCTTTTTCAACCACCGAACAAGGGGCGTGTCATATTGAGCTCTATCAGCAGCGGAAGCGGGCAGCACTGAAGGACCAGATTGCATACTGTTTTCCTCAAACTGTTTAGGTTTCTTTTTCCAAAATTTCAGATTCACATGATTCAAATACCGCGGCTTATTCAGGAGATAACTGCAAAGAGCAGGTGTTACCGTAAGCGAAACAAAAAGTGAAGCAATAATGGATGTTATATAAGCAATCCCGAGGGGTGCGAATATCTTTCCTTCAATACCCTGTAAGTAAAAAAGGGGAATAAATACCAATACAACAATGATAGTGGCATATACAATTGAGTTTCTTATTTCGCTACTGGCTTCATAAATAACTTTTAAAAACGGTCTTTGTGCTTCTTTTGGCAACGCCCAATTTTCTTTCAATCGCCTGTACACATTTTCCACATCAACAATGGCATCATCCACCAATTCACCAATAGCAATAGCTAAACCTCCCAACGTAAGTGTATTAATAGAAATACCAAAGGCTTTAAAAATGATAGCAGTGATAATTAATGAAAGCGGAATAGCTGTTACGGTGATGATTGTTGTTCTAAAATTCAAGAGGAATAAAAACAGAATAATGATCACTAAAATGAATCCATCCCTCAAGGCATGTTCAACATTGGTTAATGAGTTTACAATGAAGCTTTTTTGTTGAAATACATCAGTATGAATTTTTACATCTGTTGGCAATGTGCCTTGTATTTCTTCAATTGCTTCTAGTATATCATCCGTTAATGTAACCGTACTTGCCGTCGGCTGTTTTTCTATGCTCAATATCACTGCCGGTTTGCCATTGAATGAGCCATCACCCCTTTTTATTCCGCCACCTAATTTCACATCTGCCACCTGGCTTAACCTCACCACTACGCCGTTCCCACCCTTAACCACCGTGCTGGAAATTTCATTGATGTCGGTGGTACGGGCAATGTTTCGTATCAGCACTTCAGATCCTGCATTGTTCACAAAGCCGCCAGTAGTGTTTTGGTTGGTGAGTTGAAGGGCTTCATCAATATCTTCAATGGTGATATTGAACTGCCGCATTTTTTCGGGCGAAACAAGCACCTGATACTGCATTCGTTCGCCACCGATGGGAATTACCTGTGAAACACCTTTAACACTCATCAATCGTCGCCTCAGCGTGAAATCTGCAATGGTGCGCAGATCCATGGGCGAGGTGGTATCACTGGTTAATGCAATCAACATAATCTGTCCCATGATAGAACTGATAGGACCTAACTGGGGTGTTATGCCTTCTGGCATGTTTACGGTTTGCAGTTTTTCTGCCGTCAGCTGCCTTGCCCGGTAAACATCTGTATTCCAATCGAACTCCACGAACACCATTCCTAAACCTGGTGATGCCACAGATCGAACCACTTCCACGCCCGGAGCACCATTCAACGCCGTTTCTACCGGAAGGTTTGCCTGGGCTTCCACTTCCTCAGGAGCCATGCCACCGGCTTCTAAAAATATAGTGACTCTTGGACGGTTTAAATCGGGCAATACATCTACCGGCAGGTTCACCAAAGTAAACACACCATACACCATTACCAGTGCAGCGAACGCCACAACGAATAACCGGTTCTTTAGGGAGAATAATATCAGTCTGTTTAGCATTTCATTCCTTTTTTGTTATCGCTTTTTGAGTAGGCAGTAATTAGTCAACAGCAGGCAATCAACAGCCGGAATAAACTTTACTGCCTACTGCCAACTCCCCTACTGCCAACTCTTTTTTAGCATTGGCAAACCAGTCAACCATTGCATACATGAGTATGTACATGAAGGTAAAAGACAATACTCCCATGAGGAGCAGTTCATATCGTATAACTTCTTTTGTATCATATAATGAGGCAAATACAAATTTTCCTTGGTGGGTGGTGTATTGATGATGTTGATGATGTTCCATATAAATTATTATGAAGAAAGGTTTTGAATTTTCCAACCTTATAAAACCAAATTCATTTACCTGCCTTTGTTAACGCGTATAATTTTTGTTTTCTAGCCCATTTTGAACTTACCCAAAACAATGCAAAACCACTCAACACAGTAAGGATACCAAAGATTGAAAATGCCCTGAGCACCCAATTATTTATGTTGTCTCTTCCGTTGTAATCCATGGTATGAAACATCCACAATAAATCAAACGTCCGCCATTTATTATTCCTAAGGGTTTCTACTTTGCCAGTTACAGATGAAACGTACACATGGGTATTGGCCCTGTTCTGAAAAGAGATTTTCCAGGCAGGTAAAGGCTTCTCCCTGTATTCATCATTTTTACTTACGGATGTGATGTATTTAATTGATTGGACGGCTGGGATGCCGGCGAAACTTTCGGCTGCTATTTTAAGCGCTTCGTCCTTATTAACAGGTTGCCTGATGATGCCCGTTTGTGCATCGGCGAGAATTGTTTGTAACGTATTTCCTGCATAATACCTGATCGTGTAAAAAGGCTTTTGCAGAATACTGATTAATTGTACCTGATTAATCGAATCTGCTTTTTGCGGCAGTTGATTAATGACAGCCGAGGGTGAAATCAAATTAAAGGAAGCGCCTAATTGTGCAGGTTGCCTGTGCTCAAAATCACCATGAATTTCATCAATGTTTGTCCAACTGAAATACAGCCCGCTAACAGTCCATAACAGAAATTGAACACCGAGTATTAGACCCAAATAACGATGTGTTCTGCGTATGTAAAAATGTTTGCTTTTTGCCATCAGATTTATCGTGTAGTATTGATGTAAAACTTTACTTTTACTTTTTCCCATGCCATTGCAATACTTCCTTTGCCGTCTTTGTCATCTTCAATAAAGTATTGCAGCCTTTCTACTTTTTCATCCAGTTGTTCCGGTTTCACTTGTATGCGCACTACATCTTCTTGCTGCAAATAGTCGTCGGTTAAATGCTGATTCCAGTTTTTATTGATGATTATAATCCACTCATCTTTTGCCGGAATAGTAAAAATAGCATACTTACCTTTGGGTATTGCCGTACCTGATACGGTGATGTCCTTATCAATTTCTATATTAGTTGCAAAGTGTGCGCCCGTAACCCATACGTCATCGTAAGGTACCAGACCACCCCAAATAGTTCTGCCTCTTACACCAGGTGAGTGATAATTGATCGTAATGTTTGCATCACCTATTTTACCAACTGCAGCCGATTTTATGCTGCGTTTAGACGTGTCGCCTTTTGCATTGGGGTTGTAACAAATTTCTTCCACTTTCTTATCCTGCTGCGCCTGGGAAACCGTAACTACACTGCACGTAATGAGGAGAAGTGAAATTATCTTTTTTAATTGCATACTGGTTGTATTAGTTGCTGAATAAAGAATAAAAAGTAAAAGAGTGCGACGCCCATGCAGCTTAATAGTAGCAGGAAAGCCGGGCTACAGAACATCGCACCTTACTATTAATGACCGTTATGTTCCTGTGTACTTGCAGTGGCATTACCCGCCGCTACGTTTATCACAAAGTCAGCCGTATGTATTTTTCCGTCTGTTTGAAACTGAATCCAACCCCGATAAACACCTGGCTTTTCAAAAGTGGTATGCAAATCAAACTTGCCGCTTTCCACTCCTGGATGCACATGCAGGTACTTCTTTTCATCGAGGCTTACCACGACCATGTGGGCTTTTGCACCGAGGTAATTTTCCATGGTAGCCGGGTCAACCGCTTTGCCGTTTTTTGTAACAGCACCCTTAATGTGCATAGGAGCATTGGTAACAAACCTGCCGCCCTCGGGAGTAAGGGTTACTGTAAAGCCGTCAACATTAGTGACGAGTTTATCGCTGCTGTATGTTTTTGCCGTGGGTACATTGCCTGCAACATTTACAGTTAAATTATCAACCGTATGATTGGCGCCACTTGGCTTGTAATCGGCAAACAATGTATATTTTCCACCGGCGGGAAATTTATGTTTTACTATATAACTTCCCTCTGCATTTATCTCGGGATGAATGTGGTCAAAATAAGAAAGGTCATCACTGACAACAATCAAGTGAATTTTCTTTTCATGCTCTATATCCAGTGCCACCTGCTCCTTATCATTGTCTTTCAGCTTAGGTATCATAGCTAAGGTTACTTCTTCGTTCGGGTTAACAATTTTAGGGTTGGTGGTGAACTGCATTTTTACATTGGATGGTGCTCCTGCGTTGTCATTGTGCTCTAATTTCATTCCGCATTTAGGACAGTCATCACCTTCTTTACCGGTTACTTCCGGGTGCATGGGGCAGGCATAAATATGGTCGCTGCTGTGTGTTGCCATGGCTTCGGTTTTTGTGCTGTCGGCGCTGATTGTTTTGGTATTGTCACTATTGCAGGAGGTAAAAGAGATGGCCGCAACGATGGCAAGAACTGAACTGATTGTTACGATTGATTTCATTACTGTTTATTTATTCTTGTTTGATAATTTATAAATTAGAAACTGATTCAATGGTTTGTTTGTTTTAACTGTGCGAATGTCCCTCATGACCTTTCTCCACTTTTTTGGCTTCTGCTTTCTTGAGTTTCATATTGCATACCGGGCATTTGCCCTCTTTTTTATAGGTCTTATCGCCTTCGCATCCCATGGGACATTGATAGGCGACAGTTTTGGCTTTCAACTCTTTTAAGTTCATATTACATACAGGACATTTTCCTGCTTTACTGTATGTTTTATCACCTTCACACTTCATGGGACATTGATACTTTGTGGTGTGCGCATGCGTGCTTTTCGATTTCTTTGGGCTTGCCGTTTTTTTTGTTGTAGCTGTCTTGCTTTTTGTCTGTGCGTGGGTAGCCGATAAACTACCAAAAATCAAAAAAGAGATCAGGAGAAATTTTAAATGTTTCATTTTATTGTGTTTAAGTATTTACTGTTTACCTGGCTTTACGAAAAGAGGAATGGGTTTGGACAATCTTCCATTGTCCTTTTATTTTTTGCAGTAAAGAGGTAGCAAAACCCTGGCTCCTGATTTCTTTGCCATCTTTTAATATAATAGTATAGATATAGCTTTCAGTGCTGTAAGCATAAGCCCCATTCAGTTGTACATCCACCTTATAATTGCTGAATTTGAAGGATTTGAAATCCTTTAATTCCGGTCCAAGATGGTGCTCTAAATAGTGACTGATGGTGCCTTCATCTTTAGCTTGTTCAATGACTTTTGAATCAGCTACAAACAATTGGGCTACTCCGGAAGTGTCAAGGCTTTCGATTTTTTGTTTGTAGCTATCAAGCGTTTGTTTGACAGCTTCTATATCACTTTTCTGCGCTGTTGCACCAAGTGAAATAAAAGTGGTCAGGAAAAAAAGAAAAGTCCACTTTACATTTTTCATTGTTTGTTGTTTTTTATTAAAAAATTATTGACCGAGATAGATCATTTTCATTTGATACACATTGCCGGTAACGATTCGTTCTCCGGGTTCAGCACCTTTTATTATCGCTGTATAAATAGAATTGCTTTCTCCCTTTTGAATAAAGGAAATGCTGAACCCTTCTGCATTATCTTTTATAAACACCGCCGGCTTTCCGTTGATATCTACAATAGCCGTTGTCGGTATTACCAATTGGGTGATCCGGTTGCTGCCATATCTAAGCACCCGCACATTTTCACCAATCTTAAATTTCCCCCCAGGATTCATCACTTCAAAAATCACCCGCTGCGATTGGTTTTCTGTATTCACTGCTTGTGCTGTTGAAATCATGCGAAGCGAATAAGTAACTGTATCGGATGTTGAGAAAGCAACAAAGCGGCTGCCTTTGTTTGACTCAGCAATATCAGATGCAAACACCTGCGTTTCTATATACACCTTATCCAGGTTGGTGATTTCAAAAATGGTTTGTCCTGAAGAAACCACGGCACCAATGGCATAGTTGAATGTGCCCACCACACCATTGATAGGTGATGTAAGAGAGATCATCTTTGTGCTGCCCGCACTGCTACCCACATTCGCATTCAACAACCGAAGGTTTTGTACAGCCGCTTCATAACGTGCCCTTGCTTCCGAAACATCTTTTTTAGCAGCGATGTCGGCAATACTTAATAAGCGGTCGTACTGGACTTTTGCCGCTTTTACTTCTGCATTGAGTGAGTTGCGTTGTGAGATAATATCTATCTGAGTTCCGGCTTCTACCTGCTGTTCTATAGTTGCAAGGGTTTGCCCTTTTGAAACGCTTTGTCCAGGTGTAACGCGTAGCGATACAATTTTTCCGGTTTGCGGTGTTTGTATAACAGCCTGCCCTTGTGGGGAGGCCGTGACTGTCCCTAACAATTCGGTGGATTGGTAAAAATTGCCTGAACCTGTTTGTTGGGTGATGATATCAAACAAAAACTGCGATTCTTTTTCAACGATAAAAGCGTTTGATAATCCGCCACTTTTTACAGCTCCTGCACCGTGGTCTTCGCCTTCGTGTGCAGCAGTAGGATTCATGGAAGCTGTTGGAATTAATAACCCAATGATGATAGCAGTTGCAGCTACTTTCCGATAGCGGTTGCGCATTAAAAAATACATCAGCAAAAACCCAAGCAGCAAACCAATTATTGCCCAAAGCCATGAGTTGCTATACCAATGTGCATGTTCTTCCATTGGCGCCACTTCCAGTTTTTTACCGACTTCAATTTTCGGCACCTGCAAAAAATCAGGACCTAGCTTACTGTTGATGTTTACCTGTAAATCATAGATCTGGTTAGCAGGAAAAATTCCTTTCAATTGATAGATACCGGCATCAATTCTTGTCAATGTAAAGTTGAGATTTGGTTGCCCAACTACTTTTACAGAAATGGTTGCTGAATCAATTGCACGGTTTGTTTTGGCATTTGATAAAAAGAGTTCGAGTATTGATTCAGTTCCTCCCGTAATTTCTCCATACTTTATCAATACTTCGTACTTGTCGGAGAGGGCTTCACTGCTGAAGTAGGAAGCAGCCCTGGTAACTGCTTTCTTTCCTGCACCATGGTCTTCTCCTTCATGTGCAATGGAATTGAAAGACAAGTAAGCCAACAAAATTGTAAGTAATATGCGTTTCATAATTTATAATGTTCCATTTAAGTAAGAAAGATTAATAACAGCTTCGTTGTATGCCCGGTGCGTCTCAAGATGATTCGTAAATATGTCAAAAGCTGTTTGCAGGTTTCTTAATGATTCTATATAATTCAATTCGCCGCCTCCAAATAATCTTTGCGATGTTTCAATGATCGCTCTTGCCTGTGCCAGTGCAGTTGAATTGAAATAGGTAAGGCTTTGCAATTCTCTATTATAGTTAGTAACCGCCTGTCTGTATTGAGTTGTTAGCCGTTGTTTTTCTAACTCCTGTTGTGCTCTTGCTATTTCTATACCCGTTTCTGCGGCTGCCACACGGCTACGGTTTTGCCCTCTCCAAATAGGTATCGTTAATCCAAATTGATAGCCTACCGGACGCTGGTAATCGCTTATGGTTGGAAACAAAAGACCCGCCTGCAGTTCGGGTAACAAACTTCCTTTTGCCACCCGAAGCTCTCTTTCATTGATGGCAATCTGTTGCGTCAATATCTGTTGTTGCACGTTATTGATCATCGTATCACTGACGGGAGAAAAAAGATATGCTTCTATGGGCGTTATTATAATTGAATCGGTGTAACCTGTATAAAATCGGAATATCTGTAACTCTGCTTCCAGGTCTGCTTCGGATCGTAACAATTCATTGCGTACCGCATCAGCCTGGGTGGTTGCCTGCAATTCTTCCAGCTTATTGATTTGCCCCGCATCAAAAAAACGCCTGGATGCATTTTTTATAGCTGCATAAATACTGTCCTGGTAAGTAAGCAGCCGCATTCTTTCTATAAAAAATTGAAGTTGCAAAAAACTAAGGCGCACTTCCCTTTTTAGCTCATATTGAGAACCAAGGAGCTGTAACTGTGCAAGACGAATTCTTTCATTTTGTAATGCTTTCCTGTTACGATACAGGGAAGGAAAACTGATATTTTGTTGTACGCCAATTTGCGCTCCCTCATCATAAGGCGACAACTGATATTGTAATTGAGGGCTTTCAAAACCAGCACTGCCCCCCAATAACTGTTGTTGTTGTTGAACAGATAAATTCGCCGCTCTTAAATTGCGCCCATTATTCAAGGCCAGGTTTACAGCATCCTCTTTTGTAAGCAGCCTTTGCGCAGCACTTGTTCTGTATAATAAAATGGAAAGGAAAAATAAAAAAACGTATCGTAACATAAATAGGTTTTCTGTTTAGACAAAATGGGATTTGTCCCGCAATGGGAATGCCTTTGGCTAACAGAAATCTAAATCTGGAACGACTGAATTACAATCCGGAGGTCTTGTATGGTAGCCGGGAGCCGCCATCGGACATAATGTGGAAAGGAAGTATCACCGGTAGTTGAAAGCAAGAATAATTGAGAATAGGAAGATAAAAAAGAAGTTGCAAAAATAGCATTGGGTGCTTCAATGGTCTTGCTTACCGCCTTTTCCGCTTTTTCAATTTCTACTACAAATTCAGAGCAACAATCATCATCTTTGGAATCTTTTGAAGAATGATCATCGTGTTGGTGCTCCGCCTTGCTGCCGTGATGGTGTTCAGCGGTTTCCCCTTGAGAATGGGGGTTACCGGAATGTTTATCCGTGGCTACATCAGCTTTATGATGATGCATGCCATGAAATAAGGGACTAAAAGAACAGGCAAAACTTACCACCGTATTCAGGCTGAATACAATGGCAAGAAACAATGCTTTAAAATATGTTCTTTTAGTAAAGCTCATGATAATAGCTCTGCAAATATAGAGCTTAGGTTGTTAAAGAAATCTTGGGGTCTATAAATTAAACTGTGTCAGAAAAATATTTTGATCTAGTAAAAAAGAGGTGGGACGGCTCTGTTCAAAGAGTAAGGACCACTTCTTTTTTACGGTGCATGTTAAAGAGCTGTTTTCATTCTGTCCCCGAAAATAATCTTTAATTGGGATGCAGAAATGGCCCAGTTACTTAATGGCATTGTCCATTTCTGTCCGATTCGTTCGGCAGCCTGGTAGATTAGTTTTAAAAGAGCTATGTCGCTGATAAAGACTCCTTTGTTTGGTAACCTTCCTGATCTGGCGATGATATCCTTCGATGATATTGGTCGTATAGATCAGTTTGCGGATGCCTGCCGGGTATTTAATAGGATAAAGCTTGCCCGAAGATCAGGCAGCCATACGCCTGCATTCCTCTGCACAACGGCGGCAGGCTTCTGCACATTCTTTACAATGTTCCATTCCGTGTTGTGCATGTTTTTCACATTCTGCTGCACAGGCATCGCAAACTTCTGCGCACTCGCTACAAAGATGAGAGGCGTGTTCACCGCCAAAGCTCATTAATTGTCCGGCAGCATTACAAACGATAGCGCATTGAATATCTAACTGAATACATTTCACCATCATTTTTACATCTTCTTCCTGCAAGCAGGCCGAAGCGCAATGATTGCAAATGGAGGCGCATTTTAAGCAGGCATCTATGCAAGCCTGGTACTGTTGATTGTGCATTTTTGTTTTTGTTATAAGAGTGAAACAATAAAAAACATTAAGCAGTAAGGATGAGGTACGCAGTGTCCGGTTTGCAGAGACCAACTGCATACTGCCTACTGCCTACTTTATATCAATTAATTTTGTTAACATCACAACGCTTTCAATTGTTAGGCCAACTAAGAAGAAATTGCTTTAATGCGTTTGTAACCAAGCATTTAACTCTCCAATTTCTTTTTGCTGAGAAGCAATGATACCGTTTGCCATAGTTTTTAATTTTTCCTCATGTGCACCCGATTTGATGTAGGCTTTTGCCATATCAATTGCGCTTTGATGGTGCGGTATCATCATTTGAGCAAATTGTTTATCTATAGAACCGGAATGATCCATATCCATTTTCATGTTGTTCATAATATTCATGGATTCTTTATAAAAAGCATCGCCGCCACCATGTGCATTGTGGCCCGAAAGAAATGAGTTAAGTGTTGCCACTTCCGCTTGTTGTTCATTAATCGCTTTTTGTGCTATGCGTCTCATCTCCGGGTCGGTTCCTCTTGCCAATTCCAGTTGCGACATTTCTATGGCACTTATATGATGGGCTTTCATTAGGGTTGCAAAATCATTATCCGGATTGCCGGTAGATGGAATATTTTTCATATCAGTCATCATCGTATTCATTGCCGACATCATTGTTTTACCTGCCATGCCGCTGGTATCCATATTCATATTCGAATGATCCATGCCTTCATTAGTGGTGGCAATTGTAGCGCTATCTGTTGCTGTACCAGAAGTACTGTTATCTGCCCCGTCGTTACAAGCCCAAAGGAAAAGTGAAGCAAGAGTTATTAAAACAATAGATTTCATATTTATAATTTAAGTAGAGGTGCGTAAAAACCATACCACCTATTTACAGCAATCTTTTTTAAAAAACCGGAGAATAAAATTGTACAGGCAGGTAAACAGGCTCATTTTACTAAGTAGTTTGTTACAATGACTTATAATTCCATATCAGCTTAAGTCTACTTTATAGCTTCCCTCTTTAACCCTGCTTTTTCCACTAACCCTTTTACTTGTTGTTCGTTGAGGTTCTTCCAGCATCGTGATGAACAATTACCCGAATAACTTCTGGAACAGGTAAAAAAGGAGTGCAGGGGAAAGCACATTGGAAAGCGGATAAGAAAAAATGGAACTACCTTCTTGGGCAGCATCCTGATTACAGCACTTCATGATGAGGAGAATGCAATTGTTGGGTTGATTAAACTGACCAGAGAACTCAGTGAAAACGAAATCAGTTAATTTAAAAATTAAAAAGGTTTAGCCTTTTTTTCTTTGATTAATCAGCTTTGGCAGATGAAGTATTCATCATTACAAATACAATGAAATCAACACCACCATCCATAATTTGAACTAAGCTCCTTTCCTTTCTACTTCTACAGTAATCATGGTTCCTGTATCAATATTTTTTTCAAAGAAAATTTTCCCGTACAGTGACGCCACACGATTCAGCATGGTATTGATTCCTTTTCCATTTTCAACTTTTTCAACATCAAAACCAGAACCATCATCGGCTATAATAAGTTTTATCACCGCACCCATTGCCATCAAACTAATATGGACAGAGCTAGCACCGGAATGCTTTTTCACATTATCCAATGCTTCCTGGCAAACACGAAAAAGGTCAAGACGCGCCTCCCTGCTCAGAAAATCATCTTCAAAATTGGTTTCAAACCGGCATGGGATCCCATTCACTTTAGAAAAATCTTTACAGAGCCCTTCAAGCGTTTCATTTAACCCCAGGTCATCAAGCATAACCGGACTTAATGCAAACGAAAGATCGCGTATCATATCTACAAGTGCATTCGAAGCAGTGTTCACATTTTTCATTCTTTGCACAGCCAGCGCATCAAGTGCCGGTAGATGATCTGATAGCCACTCAATATCCATTTTAATCACCGAAGCCAGCTGCGCCACCTGCTCGTGCAGATTATAGGCCAGATGTTTACGATCTCTCTCCATATTATCTTTAAAAGACAGTGCAAGACTTTTAAACTTCTGGTAATTCGCTTCTTTCTCCAGCTCCATCACCTTTCTTTGCGTAATGTCCTTTGCAATAGCAAATACAACCTCTTTATCTGCAAGGTAAACCGATGTCCAGTTCAGCCATAATACCTCATTGTTCTTTGTGACATACCTGTTCTCCAAATTTTTCAAAGAAGTGCCCTGAAGCAGCCTGGAACGTTCACGCAGGGTAAAAGTTTTGTCTTCGGGATGCATGAAACTTTCTATAGGTCTTGAATATAATTCTTCCAGCGAGTACTGGAATTTTTCAACCACTGCCCTGTTCACCTTTTTGAAATATCCATCTTTACCTGCAATGCACACGAGATCAGGTGTCATTTCAAAAAATGGAAATAATTCAGTTTCGGTTAAATCCCATTTGTTCATAAAAATAGAAATAACGGTAAGAGTCAGAAACATGTAACAATCGAAATACGGCAAAAATTATTCCTTATCCATTTATAACAAATACAAGGGTGCATTAAAAACATACCTGATTGTCATCTACTGGCAAAAAAACTACAAACTACTATTCCAATCTAAAATCAGAATGCCGCTCCTTTTACCATCCCAATAAACTAAGCTCCTATAATATAGTAACTATCAATGCCTTCTGCAGCAAAGTACCTGCATTTCTGCCAGTCCAAAAAAAACTGGCAAGTGACGCTACATGGATAACCACTTTACAATAGATTGCGGGAATAACAATGGGAATAGCCAAGCATGGAACAGACAGTGACAGCGATTTACTTTGAATGAAACTGCAATAAATTTAGTAAGAGACAAACCAAAGCGTCAAATAGTTTACCTGAAGCGCACAGCATCAACCGGAATACTTCTTAAACTTTTTACGCTTTCTAATTTTTTATGATCGTCATGCTTTTTTGTGCCTCCTGCAACTTTATCACATAAACACCGCTTTTAAATATTGCCATTGGTACATGGATGTGGTTCATACCCTCGCGAAGCCAAATTGCTTCAGAACTTACTACTCTTCCTGTGCCGTCTAAAATCGTCAAAACTTCCTTTTGTTCCGCTGATGATTGAACCTTAAGCAGAAGATCCTGAATTACCGGATTGGGAAACAATTTAACATCCGTAACTGCTCCTATTTTCGCTTTCACATTTTCTGAATAACTAAAACCTCCGTCCTTATCAACTATTTTCAACCGATAATAATTATTCCCTGCTGACGGATGATGATCCATAAAACTGTAAGTTCCATTTGCACCACCCATTCCCACTGTGGCTAAGATTTTAAAATCAACTCCATTGTATGAGCGCTCCACTTCAAAATGACTTGCATTTTCTTCCATTAAAGTTTGCCATATTAAATAAACACCCGCGTTCCTTTCAGTTGCTTTAAACAGTTTCAGTTTCACAGGAAGCAACATTTGTGGTGCTGAAAAATTTGAGATTGTGAAGCTTGCATACCCACCAATATTATTTGTGGCCCTTACGCGAAAACCAATTACTGTTCCTGCATTTACAAAGCCACCCAGGTAGTTACCCGATTGGCCTACTGATGAAGAAGCATTGGTTAAAACTGTGAATACCCCATTTACCAATACGCCTGCCTCGTCAAAAACCGGATGATCGTCATACGTCCGGTACGACCAGCTGAATCCCCAGTTTCCAGCAGATGTTACGGTAATAACAAAATCAAGGTCTTCATTATTTCCATCAATGCTATCACTTCCAGATAGCATGATTGATGCTGGCGCTGCAGATACATCCATACTTCCATTCGATCCCGGAGTTTTTGAAATTGTCCATTTGGCGGGAGCATAGCCACCATTGAATTGTGCCTGCGTAACTGCAGATAACAGGATCAGACAATGAAACAAGAGCGTTTTCATAACATTTTGTATTGGATTCGGATTTGCCTTAGGCTTTAGAGAGACAAAACTGATATTTATTAAAATATAATGCAATAAGTATATTCCATTAATTCTTAATTAAGGCACTTTACCTTTAATTATGGATTATTTCAGTCAACTGGAGGAACTTTTGAAGATCGAAAAGGAAGAAGACAAGAGAATATATGCAGCGCTGATTCGCAACCTGCCGCTTACAGAAAGAAGAGCGCATGGTTTAACCTGGTATCCAGTCGCGATAAAAGATAGTGAAATAGGTAAAGGGGATTATCTCACCATTGAATTGGAACGTACCACACACCAGGAGATCATCCACCAGTTAAGATTCGGGATGACTGCTGCGTTATTTTCCAACCATGATCCAAAAAACGATCGTTTGGAAGGAACCATTTCGCTTATCAATGGTAATAAAATCAAACTCTCGCTGCGTACCGACGAATTACCCGACTGGGTAAAAGACGGCAAATTAGGAATTGATGCAGTGTTTGATGAAAACAGCTACCAGGAAATGGAAAAGGCTTTGAAACATGCCAAAGGCCTGGCAGATAAAAAAGAAGATGGCTACCTGATCAACATCCTCATAGGTGGAAGATCTCCTCAATTTAATGCTTCAGAAAATTTTCAGGTTGACAAACTCAATGATGCACAAAGATTGGCGGTAGAAAAAATTATGTCGGCTAACGAACTTGCGATTGTGCATGGCCCACCAGGCACTGGTAAAACAACAACTCTTGTAGCTGCCATTAAATTATTGATTCGGAAAGAAAAAGAAAAAATTCTGGTGGTGGCGCCCAGTAATGCAGCGGTAGACCTTTTATCGGAAAAACTTTTCGATGCGGGACTGGAAGTTTTGCGCGTGGGCAACCCTGCCCGTGTGTCTGAAAAACAAATGGTACTTACACTGGATAGTAAAATGGCGGCACACCCGGGAATGAAGGAAATTAAACGGTTAAAAAAACAGGCAGCCGAATACCGCGATCTTGCCCAAAAATATAAACGCAATTTCGGCGCAGCCGAGCGCGAACAACGCAAGGCCCTTTTTGTAGAAGCCCGGAACATTCTCAAAGAAGTGGAAAGAACCGAACAATATATAACCAATGACCTTGTTGACCGCTCAGATCTCATTACTGCAACACTTGTTGGTGCCAATCATTATACTGTTAAACATCTGTCTTATAAAACAGTGGTGATAGATGAAGCGGGACAAGCATTGGAGCCGGCCTGCTGGATCCCCATCCTGAAAGCAAAAAAACTTGTGATGGCAGGCGACCATTGTCAACTTCCTCCAACCATAAAATCGGCACAGGCAGCACAAAAAGGACTTGGAAAAACGCTTATGGAAAAACTGGTGGCACTGCACCCCGAAGCTGTAGTGCTACTTAATGAACAATACCGTATGCACCAGCAGATCATGCAATTTTCTTCTCAGGAATTTTATAACAATCAACTTTCAGCGCATACATCAGTAAGCAATCATCTTTTATTTGATGAAGATGCACCATTATTATTTATTGATACTGCCGGTTGTGGCTTTGAAGAAAAAATTGATGGAACCGGGATCAGCAACCCTGAGGAAGCAGCCTTCTTATTAAAACACCTTGAAAAATTATTAAGTCTATCACAATTTATAAACACTTTCCCTACAGTTGCAGTTATTGCTCCCTACAAACACCAGGTAGAATTGCTTAAAGAATTGTTTCCAACCTATGCAACACTTGAACAACATAAAGCATTTATTTCTGTAAACACAATTGATAGTTTCCAGGGTCAGGAAAGAGATGTGGTTTATATCAGTCTCACGAGAAGCAATTCTGAGAGCATTATTGGTTTCCTCAGCGAGGTGCGCCGCATGAATGTTGCCATGACAAGAGCCCGGAAAAAACTTGTAGTGATTGGAGACAGCGCTACCATTGCGCAATTTCCTTTTTATTCAGATTTTATTGAATATGCACAGGAAGTAAATGGATATAAAAGTGCATGGGAGTATTTTGATGCATAAAAAAAGCGCAAAGAAAACTTTGCGCCATTTATTTAAGCCTTATCACCGGGATCTCGAAGACCCTCTCTCCTGATCCTGTCCTCAATGGTTTTCCCGGACCTGTACCTGTTCCCGGAAGAACGCTGCTGTCTTTGATCCTGTCCATTTGATTTGCGATCCCTGTTGATCTCCAACACCTTTCCTTCTCTTTCACCTGATCTTTCGCCCTCAGAAAAATTTGTTGCATTTTCACCAGTGGTAGCACCTCCTGATTCCCTTCTGTTTTCGGGTATGATCCCTCCGTCACTTCTTTTCTCCCATAGCCTTAAACCTTTTTCAAATTCCGTTTCCTTTTTTTGCTCATTCACTTCTCTCAGCCTGTTTCTGTACAGGTTATCATCATTATAATAATCATGTTTATAAAATTCAGGATCTGGCGTTAACCCGCCATTCGTTTCTGTAGTTTCCTGTTTTCTGCCCAATGTCTTACAGATTTCTCTTTCCACGTCCACATCTAGCCGATCCTTTTCATATTCAGGAAGTTCAGTAAGCTGGGAGGTGTTCACCTGTGGCAGGATCACATCATCATCATCTTTATGCAATTCTGCAAGGCCAATAGGAAATAATACTTTCCGGTCGTTTAAATCCAGGTCGTTTTTATGAAGATCAACAACCATATAACGTACTTTCTTATTTAAAGTGTCCAGTACCAGTTCATCAACCTTTCCAATTCTTTTACCTACTGAATTTCTTACATCCCATCCTCTAATATCCGGATCGCCTTCAACGATTTCAAATCCGCTCTCTTTCAATTCAGTCAATCGCGCTTCATTATGTTTACTCATAACCTTTTAATTTTAACAATTGATCAAACCTCCCATGTTTCCAAGGGAGCATTAATAATATAACCTGCAGTGGTATTTCGTGGAACCCCATCTTCTGCGCTGTTATTCTTCGTAAGGAAAAATGCAATCGCTACTACCACCGCCAAAACTAAAATGATCCATACCCAGGCGGTAGATGTATTTTGTTTTTTTGTTTGAACCTGTATCTCTGCCATAACAAAAAATTTGTTGTTAGCAGTGATTAACCAGAAACCATGCCTATATGTTTGTGAGTATCTATAAAATAAATGAAGCCGTTACCATCAGGATGCTGAAGCTGTTGACCGAAAATTCTGTTCATCCATTCCAGAAAACGGTCTATTAAAATAAAGACCTTTAAAAGCAGTGAAGATAAAATCTAATTAAAGTTCATTCAGCACCTGGGAGCGTTGAAGATATTTTTCATCCGGATAATAAATAAAAAGCAGGGAGCCTTCCTTGATGCGGTTGATGACATCCAGATTTTCAGATTGAGGGATTGCAGGACAACCAAGACTTCTTTCCACTTTACCTGCACTGGCCCTTTGTTCGTTTATATATTGAGAACCATGCAACACAACACCCCGGGCTTCTGCATTGCTATTAAATTCCTTTTCCAGTCCGGCAAGCCTTAAAGAATATCCACGGCTTCCATTATAAGATTGTTTGGTTACATAAAATCCCAGGCTACTTTGATTGGAGTTCAACTTATTGGAAAACTTTTCCGCCATTTCAGAACCTGAATTTTTACCATGCATCACAAAGGTGTTCAAAACCAGTTCCTGGTTCTCCACATCAATTAAATAAAAGCGCCTGTTAACCAATGGCTGGCTAAAATCAATAACAGTTAAATACTGTGCATTGCGAACAATTCCTTTCTCCACAAGTGATTCATAACCTTTTATTGCACGGTCAAGCGCATCGCGCTCCAGTCCAAATTCGCCCAGATCCAATCCATCATAAAGCTGGGATATGAGTGAATTGTTATTAAAATTGAAAAGAGAAAGGCTGGTAACAGAAAAATCAGAAGCGGATGAGTTAAAAGATGTGCTGACCAAACCTGTCAGCAATAAAATCTTTACAAAGAATTTCTTCATGGTGGCTTTTAATAGGATTGATTGCGAATGTCTATTAATATCCCCAGGCTGAGAAGGAATTGCGCCAATTGAAACAGAAGTTTAAGAAGGTTGTTAATTTCATGTGAAAGGCATCGTTGAACACGCTTCCGCTCATGCTGCTGCTTATCTAGAAAAGCGGGCGCTCTTTCAAATTCATTATTTTTATTTGATGAAACCTATAACTGTTCTTTTTTGCCTACTTATTTTTTCTTCCTGCAGCCTTCCCCGCCGTGCGGTAATGAATAACAATCATCAGCAACAATTCTGGGATGGCTTGAAATCGCTTTGCGGAAATGCGTACCGGGGGCAGGTGATTTCGGCACCTGAGAATGATACGGTTTTCAGGAACAAAGAACTTTATCTGCACATCAAAAGTTGCGAAGACAACCGCATCAGAACACCCTTTGTAGTTGGGAGCAACCGTTCAAGAACTTTTATCATTACAAAACTCCCGGGTGCTCTTCAATTGCAACACGACCACAGGCACAGTGACGGCATTCCGGATAGCATCACTTTATATGGAGGAACCACCAATAATTCGGGTTCGCCTACGATGCAGATTTTTCCCGCAGATCAACACACGGCAAACATCTTACCGGCCGCTGCAGGTAATGTGTGGTGGTTTGATATGCAACCTGGAAAGTGGATCAGCTACAACCTGCGGCGCATGGGTACGGATCGGATTTTTACAATCAGGTTTGATTTAACCCAACCGGTTCAGCCCCCTGAAGCTCCATGGGGTTGGAAGGATTAAAAGAGGTGGAATAAATTTGGTATGAATCCGGTCGAGAATATAATAAATATGTTTAAATCATCCCTTCCTCTATTGTTTTTAATGGTGATGCTGCTGAGCCAGGCTTGTAGTTCAAACGGAAAGATCAGCAGTCAACAAAATAATAATGCGCAAGCTGCTACTGTAAATAATAATATTAAGGTGGATACCCTCGTTACCGGTTTACAAAATCCGTGGGGAATGGCTTTCCTATCCAACAATAAAATGCTGATCACTGAAAGATCCGGTGACATCCGGATTGTTGAAAACGGCAGGCTTTTGTCTGATAAGGTGATGGGCGTTCCGGTAGTGCACAGTCGCGGGCAGGGAGGTTTGCTTGATATTGTTTTGCATCCTGATCACAGCACCAATGGCTGGATCTATTTTTCTTATTCAAAACCAGGTAACGGCGGTGCAACTACAACACTTACCCGGGCAAAACTTCAGGGCAATAATCTCACATCCCTTCAGGAGTTGTTTTCGGTGCAGCCTTATGTAAATTCAAATGTCCACTTTGGATCGAGGATCGCTTTTGACAGGAAAGGTTATGTTTATCTTAGTACAGGTGAAAGAGGAACAAAGTCCAATGCGCAAGACCTTACCAACCACAATGGAAAAGTAATGCGCCTCCACGATGATGGCCGCGTGCCCTCCGATAATCCATTTGTCAATACACCAAATGCAAAACCTGAGATCTGGTCTTACGGACACAGAAACATCCAGGGAATGGTGTATGATGCTAATACCGGCATTTTATGGTCGCATGAGCACGGGCCAAAAGGTGGTGACGAAGTAAACATTATTGAAAAAGGAAATAATTATGGCTGGCCCCTCGTGACGCATGGAATCGATTACAATGGTTCTATCATTTCCAATGAAAAAGAAAGAGCAGGCATAACAGCTCCTTTATATGTATGGACACCTTCAATAGCTCCCTGCGGACTGGCACTGGTTACTACAGACAGGTACCCGGGATGGAAAGGCAGCCTGCTTGCCGGTGCACTGGCAGGACAACATATAGCCCGACTGGAGATCAATAACCGCCGTGTTGTGAAAGAAGAAAGACTGATTGATGACGTGGCCAGGGTGCGTGCCGTTGCTGAAGCACCAGACGGATATATTTATGTGCTTACTGAATCGCCTGGAATGCTGCTCCGCTTTTCGAACAGGTAAATAAGATGATTGTTTAAGAAAATTATTCCTTCACAGTGATCACAGAACTGATCAATGCAGGTTGCTTTTTGATTTGCAATTCAAGACCTTCTTCAAATCCACTGAAATCTTTTTTAAGATGCCAGGAAGTGATCTTTAAATGGTCTCCGGCTATATATAAAGTGAGGTAATGAAACATGGGCTTGTAATCTTCTGAAAGATCTGCTAGTGATCCGAGTCCTTTTCTTAAGGGTTGTTTCAAACCACCGCCGCCTCCGATCACAAGAAAATCTTTTGATCCAACAATAAAATGTTCGAAAGCATGCGCATGGCCGGATAAAAACAACTGGCTTTTTTTTGATGAAAGAAACGCAGGTACAAAATCATGTTGCACTGCAAGCGAAGGTTTTACAATGCGGCTGTTGGTATAGGGCGAATGATGACAACAGGTGATCACAAACTGAACGTTGGCATCTGCATCCAGTTCATCCAGGGTTTGCCGCAACCAGGCTTCCTGGTGTTTTCTTTCGTCGGGCGTCATCTGTCCAAAATTCGAGTTTAGTAAAACAACAGCTACATCATCACACTTCACCGAATAACCCGTCCGTTCGTGGTCCGGAAATCTTTTCTGAAATTCCATGGTGCCTTTTTTTGGCTGGCCCATCACTTCATGGTTGCCCAGAATCGCATACACCGGAATGTCGTTTTTCCTCAGGTCATTTAAATACACATCAACCGGCTTCCATTGTTTTTGACTGTACCCCAGGTTCACTACATCACCCAACAGGAAAAATTGCTTTGGATTTCTTTTTTGAACATCTTTAAACAGCAATTTGGTGGCCTCACGGTTATTGAATGATCTTAGCCATAAGGTTTCTACCAGCATGGGTGCCTGTGTATCGCTGGCAAAAGCAAGGATCTTATTCTCCACCATTTCCATCATCAACCTATAAATATAATATCCATACCATCGCTTTTGGTTTTTAACAAAAACAAATCCTTTAAACATACTTCCTTACAAAATGATTGATGAACTTTAGAAGATGAAGCTTTTTACTTTCCTGCTGTACATGACCTTTGGCATTTTTGCTCATGCACAAACCAGAGACACATCGCTGATCCTGTTTGAATTTGATAGTTACACACTTTCCCCATCTGCAAAAGTGCAACTTCAGCGTTGGGTAAACACCTACCAGCAGCAAAAAGGAGATATCATTTTATATGGACATTGTGATGCAAAAGGCTCCCATGAATATAATGATCAACTATCTGAAAATCGCTCAAATGCTGTAAAGGAATGGCTGGAGCAACATGGTGTGGCTTCTTCGGCAATTTCAATGGTGAAAGGATTTGGAAAAAGAAATCCTTTAAATGAAAATAAAAATGATGACGAAAGAGAAATCAACCGCCGGGTTGAAATTATCTTGGAAAAAAAGGAAATTCCTGTTGTAACAGAAACTACTGAAGAACCTCCGAAAATATTGTTAAAAGAAACGATTGATAGTTTGAAGGTGGGCGACAAACTGGTGCTCCCTCATATTAATTTCCAGGGTGGCTTGCACAGGTTTCTCCCGTCTGCACTTCCTTCCCTTGAAGAACTATTAAAGGCCATGCAATCCAATCCCGCTCTTGAAATTGAGATCCAGGGTCATATTTGCTGCAGGGCAGGTGTGGAACAGGATGGAATTGATCTAGAAACCAGGCAGTATAATTTGTCGGCTGCACGTGCCAGAGCTGTGTATGACTACCTGGTATCCAATGGAATTAAAAAAAACAGGATGCGCTACAAAGGTTTTGCCGGAATGTTTCCGCTAGTATCCCCGGAACTATCTGAAGCCGACCGTACCGCCAACCGGAGAGTGGAGATCCTTGTACTGAAACGCTGACTCTTAATTAAGCAGCTTTGTAACATTTTTATGGCTTTATGCGTCAGATGTTGAAATCTGCAGACATGAGAAAAATTTTCAGGCCTTTCCTTTTGCTCTTGGCCATCCTGGTTTTGCTAACCGGCTCAGCTTTCTCTTATATTTCCTATAAGCATTCGGAGGAATTTTGTTTAAAGCTCAGCGAACCATGCAGTTACGATACTGAAAACGGGCTTTTATGGGATATTTTCCCCAGCCAGATCTTCCTGGCGCCTTAATCAAATAAATTTTTTTTCCTTTGTTGTAACATTAGCCGGAATTGGCCGTATACATATTATTGTTTCCAACTGTTTATGACCGAAAAAGAATATAATGCCTGTGTTGACCTGTATGCAGATAATGTTTACCGGTTTATTGTAAAGAATCTTCGTCATGAAGAAGATGCACGCGATGTGGTGCAATCGGCATTTGAAAAATTATGGCGTCACCGCGCGGATGTGGACCCCGAAAAATCAAAATCTTACCTGTTTACGATAGCCTACAACCAGATGATCGATCATATCAGGAAAGTAAAGCGCATACATTTAAAAGACGAATTCAGCGAAGATGCACGGGTAAGTCACCATAATTTTAATAATACCAAAGCCATTTTACAGGAAGCACTGACAAAGCTGAATGAAACGCAGCGCTCATTGGTAATGCTGAAAGATTATGAAGGATATAGTTATGAAGAGATCGGGAAGATCATGAACCTGAGCTCTAGCCAGGTTAAAGTTTACCTCCATCGTGCGCGACTGCAATTAAAAGAATATATAGTAAAAGTTGAAAATGTTATTTGAACCCTCACATATAAACCTTGGTAATTACGAAAGCTTCATTATCCTTTATATGGATAATGAACTCAATCCAGACCAGGTGCAGATGGTTGAAGCATTTTTAGCGCTTCATCCTGACCTGAGAACAGAATTTGACCTGCTGATGGAAACCAAACTGGAAGCAGAACCGGCAGCATTTGATAAGTCAGCTCTTTTCTCTTTTAATATGAAAAGCAGCCACGCTGAAGAAGAACTGTTGTTGTTTGTTGATAATGAACTTTCTGCTGATAGAAAAAAAATTGTTGAACTCGAACTTCAAGCAAATCCTGTTTACCAGGAGCAATTCCAACTGCTTAAAAAATCAAAACTTGATGCTGCTGAATCGCTTGCTTATCCTAACAAAAAAGAATTGTATCATCATCAGTCCACGCGCATTCAAATGGCAGTGTGGATGCGTGTTGCAGCCATCCTGATCCTGATGGCCTCCCTTACTATACTCTTCCTGGCCAACAAGCAGCAAACTACAGGAACCCCGGGTGTGGTGGCCATTGAACCTACAAAGATCATTGAACCCGGTAATGAAGTAAAAGATCTGGTGCTTCCGGTTTTTGATGAAGAACAAACTGCTGCAGCAAATGACCTGCCTTCCGGTGAATATGAAAAGGCCCAAAGGGAAGAAAAAGAAATGCCTGTGATAAGGAATGTGTCAGATGATGTGCAACAGGTGGTGCAAAATAACATTCCTGAAACCGAAAGACCTTACCAAACCATTGAAGCACAAAGGACATCATCTATTCATTTACCTAAACATAGTTTTAACACGGTTGCTGTAACACCTGCGGTTGCCGAACCGTACAACCAGATAACGGCATCAATACAACCCGCGGTTATTGTAGAAGATGTGGCAGTTAACAACAAAGACAACAATAAAGGATCACTTAAAGGTTTTTTCAGAAAGGCTACAAGGTTTGTCGAAAAAACTACGGGCATCGATCCTACCAATGGCGAAGATGAGTTGTTGATTGGCGTTGTTGCATTGAAATTAAAATAACCATTCTCAAAAAAATTGTATGAAGAAATTATTACTTGCATTTGCTGCAACCGGGCTTAGTTTGCTCTCATTTGCCCAAACCGATTCCATCCCTGCTAAAACAAATGATACCATTCGTGTGGGTGGTATGATCATTATAAAAAAAGGAGATGGCAATAAATCCACCGAAGTGGAAATTTTTAACAGGAAGAAAAACAAACCTTCCAACCTCGTAACCAACTGGTGGATCTTTGACCTGGGTTTTGCCAATTTAATTGACAACACAAATTATTCATCTCCTGAAGCACAGGCCTTTGCTCCCGGATTGAATAAAGATCAAATGGACCTTAAAGGGAAATCCATTAATGTGAACATCTGGATCTTCATGCAAAGAATGAACCTTATCAAACAAGCAGTGAACCTTAAGTATGGCCTGGGGCTGGAACTGAACAACTACCATTTTGATGATGAACGCATCCGGTTACAAAAAAATCCAACCCAGATCCTGTTGGATCCGGAACTGGTGAGCGCAAAGAAAAACAAACTGGCCGCAGATTATATAACTGTCCCGATGATGCTGAATTTTAACTTCAGCCCCGGAAGGAGGAATGGATTTGGTTTTAGTGGGGGTATCAGCGCAGGCTACCTGTACTCGGCGCGCCAGAAAATAAAAGACGATGGTAAAAAAACCAAGTTAAAAGACGATTTCGATTTACAACGCTGGAAGCTTTCCTATATAGGGGAACTCAACCTTGGGCCCGTAAAATTATATGGATCTTATGCCATGAAATCTATGTGGAGAAAGGGTTTGGATCAAACGCCCTATAACGTAGGTATTCGTTTTAGCAGCTGGTAAACTACTTTATATAATTACGAAAATCCCTTTGTTTAAATCAAAGGGATTTTTTTATTTTGGGATGTTAAATAGTTATCCAGACAGAAAATAAAATTTAATTTGCCAACGTTAATCCAGTGATCACCTGCTAATCAACAATATGAAAACCACCTTTATCCTTTCATGCTTTTTTGTTGGAGGCAGCTTTTTCTTAAACGAAAGCTCTAAATCAACCAATTTTAATATTCCGGAATTTAAATCCAGTACTGCCAGGCGATCAGCGTCTGCCGCACCGGTTGGTGCCATTTCAATTGTTATTGATAAATCAGATTATGAACTGAATGTTTTTGATTCCAAAGGATGGTATGCTACTTACCCTGTTGTTTTTGGAAATAACAGTCTCTCTGATAAAAAAATGGAAGGCGATAAAAATACACCAGAAGGAACTTTTCGCATTATGAATAAACGCGTGCATGATAAATGGACCCGTTTCATAGGCATTGATTATCCTACCCAGGAAAGTTTAAGCAAATTCCAGGAAAGAAAGCGCAGGGGCGAAATACCCTCGCATGCAAAACCGGGGGCCGGTATTGGCATTCACGGAGTTTATAAAAATGATGATTTCATGATCGACCGTTACAAGAACTGGACAAACGGTTGTATTGCGCTTAAAAACAGGGATGTGGAAGAGATATACAAATATGTCCCAGTTGGCACTCCTGTGACCATTAGAAAGTAATCACAAGCCGTCGGCAAAAGCCCTTACATTTTTTTCCCATTCCACTGCATGTGTAAGTAAATAAGAGTGGTGATCGGCACCTGAATAAATTGCCAGTCTTTTGCGCTGATCCGGAATATTTTTAAAAATTTCCTGGGTTTCCGATTCCTTCACGAGATGATCGCGGTCGCCGGATTGTACCAGCACTGGTAGTCTTATCGACCTGGCATATTCCGCTATGTTATGGTTAAAACCATTATACCCCTGCTGTACGCCCACCCACATTGTAACCAGGAATGCAAATGGCTGTGAGGGAAAACCAAGGGTGCCTGCCCTTGCACTGAAATGATCCTGTAAAGATCCAAAGGAGCAATCTGCAATTACACCTGTTGCCTTTACACCTTCGGAAGCGGCCTTCAATACAACTGCTCCTCCCATCGATGCTCCATAGAGCAGGTTTTTTGTGTTCCCTCTTTTTGCCGACCAGTCCAGGGCAAGTTCCACTTCTTCTGTTTCATTAACTCCATAAGAAGTGCTATTGCCGCCACTGTTTCCATGTCCCCTGAAATCCACCAGCAAAATATTGTAACCCCATTCTGCAAATTTCGCCGACTCGTGTTTAAAATAATCCTTCCTGGATGTAACTCCGTGAAACAACAAAACACATTGCTTTACAGAATCACTTCCCTTATACCATCCTTCCAGAACAATTCCCTCAGCCGTTTTTAGTTCAACCTTCTCATATCCATTCCAAATGGGAGGTGAGGGATCTTTATAGATTACATTGCCTGAAAACAATTTCCAGGTTTTGGAAAAAACATCCGCTCTTGCATAAGAAGTTTTTGGTTGCGATTGAAAATGGGTAAACTTATAGGCATATAAAAAAGCTGAGGCATTGACCAGCAATAATTGCAAAAAAAGGAACCACAAGACCAGTTTTCCTATCCGTTTTTTTTGATTAGTCATTTGAACCCGGCAAATGTAACAGAATGTTCTTTTAGGAGCAACGAGGATGGCCCTGAACTTTTGAAGTTTTGAAAAGTTAATTTTTTTAATGCCGGAATAGGGGTTGGCAGGAAAAATGAATAGATGTAGCAACGGAAAATCAAAAATATTGCCTTCTGTTATTGTTTTTCAGGGAATAATCATAAAATAATTCAACGGCACAGCCTAATTATAAAATTCTATTTGCTCCTTGAATGACCAGTATTTAAATTTGCGCACTCATGACCAACAGGAACCACATATACAGTATTGGAGAAAAGATCTCCTGTTTGTTCATGGTCTTTGCGTTGATATGGTTAACTGTAAGTCTTCCTTTTGTAAACCTGAGCCAACAGGTGTCGCAGGAAATTATGGCAGATTCGGAATCTGAACGTTCAGGTTCGAATGGACTGGCCAATACAATTGAAGAAAAAACAGAAACCGGTTCCAATTCCCTTTCAGAATACCTTCATGACCATTCTTTGCATGCAGTTAAAGTGCCAGCGCTGGTCAATAGTTATAAAGTGCATCCCAACGCGCTTTATTCAGCATTCCATCCCGAAATGGTGCTACCTCCTCCCGAAGCCTGATCCTTTTTTCCGGGAGCTAAATTTTCTTTTCCTCAATTGAATTATTGTAGGTAGTCATCAAAAATGTTGTATGAAGCGTAATGAACTTAGTTTAAAAACGATTGGATCAGATTTTCCTGCCTCTGTTGTAGTATTTCTTGTTGCCCTTCCATTATGTCTGGGAATTGCCCTGGCATCAGACGCACCCCTTTTCAGCGGGTTGATTGCAGGTATTGTAGGTGGTTTAATTGTGGGTTTTTTGAGCGGATCTCATTTAAGTGTGAGTGGTCCCGCAGCCGGACTTACAGCAATTGTTGCTGCCGGCATTTTGAAACTGCCTTCCTTCGAAACCTTCTTAATGGCCGTTTTTATATGCGGGCTGGTACAAATTATCCTTGGATTTATTAAGGCTGGTATCCTGGGCGACTATGTTCCAAATGGCGTGATCAAAGGCATGCTGGCTGCCATTGGCCTGATCCTGATCCTGAACCAGGTACCGCATCTGTTGGGCGATACCAGCCAGTCCAATCTTGATGAAAGTGTTAGGCAGGGTACAGATTCAGGTGGTTTGTTTTCTAATTTCTTCTACTCTTTTTCCAAAATTAATCATGTAGCGTTGATCATTGGTGGCACCTGCCTCCTGTTTTATTTCGCATGGGAAGCATTTACCGCTAAACGAAAAGGTTTTATAATACTATTGCCGGCTCCGCTTTTAGTGGTTTTTCTTGGGGTGGGACTTAACATTCTTTTCAATTCAGGTGGCCTGCATGGCAACCATCTTGTTTCCATTCCTCAGGCATCTTCGGCAAGTGAATTCTTTTCTTTTTTTACATTCCCAAATTTCAGCGCATTTGCCAACAGTGAAGTGTGGATTCTCGGAATCACGCTTGCTTTGGTGGCTAGTCTGGAAACGCTGTTAAGCGTTGAAGCGGTTGATGACCTGGATCCTTACCAGCGGGTGACGGATAAAGAAAGGGAATTAAAAGCGCAGGGCATTGGAAACATGATTTGCGGATTGATTGGTGGTTTACCTATTACATCTGTAATCGTGAGATCATCTGCAAATGTGAACTCCGGTGCGAAATCAAAAATGTCAACAGTATTTCATGGAATACTGATCCTTGTTTGCATTGCTTTTATTCCCGGTTTGCTCAATCTCATTCCTAAATGCGCATTGGCTGCCATTTTGATCTATACTGGTTATAAACTTTCGAAGCCGGCACTGTATAAAGAATATTTTAAAAGAGGATGGAATCAGTTCATTCCGTTTGCCGTTACCATTGGTGCTATTCTGATCACCGACCTGCTCGTGGGTGTACTGCTGGGAATTGCAGTAGGTATGTTTTTCATTGTGCGCACGAATTTCAAATCTGCCTTATTCGTTACCCAACATGACAACAAATTTCTTTTTCGATTGAAAAAGGATGTTTCATTTTTAAACAAACCAATCATAAAAAATAAACTGGAAGCTGTTCCGGAAAATTCCTTTGTAATCATTGATACCTGTAATGCAGGATTTATTGACAGGGATGTCATCGAAGTGATAGAAGACTTTATCATTCATGCGCCGCTGAAAAAAATACAAGTGGAAATGAAACAGCATAAAGATCATGGCTTCAACCAGAAGCTTATGAATGATATCAATATGCAACCCGATTATATCAGAACACATGATAAGAAGCTTAAGAAACTTGAAATAGAAAATGTTTAACCTTTAAATTGATCTCATGAAATCGTACGAAAAATTGTTACTGGAAAATAAGGCCTGGGCGAAAGAAAAAGTTTCGGAAGATCCTAAATACTTTTCTAAAATGGCAAAGATCCAGACGCCTGAATTTTTATGGATTGGGTGCAGCGACAGCCGCGTGCCTGCAAATGAAATTACAGGTACTAAGCCGGGAGAGATATTTGTTCACCGCAATGTGGCCAACATGGTGGTTCATACGGATCTGAATTTGCTTACGGTTCTGGATTATGCGGTGAATCATTTAAAGGTGAAGCATGTGATTGTATGCGGTCATTATGGTTGCGGAGGTGTTAAAGCCGCCCTCACCAATCAAAACTTAGGCATCATTAATAAATGGCTGAGAAACATCAAGGATGTATATCGTATCCACAAAGCAGAACTGGACGGTATCACGGACGAGGAAGCAAAAACCGACAGGCTGGTGGAATTAAATGTTCAGGAACAGGTGCACGACCTGGCCAAAACTTCGATCATTCAAAAAACCTGGAAACATGAAAAGCGACCCGATCTTCATGGCTGGGTTTATGATATTAAGGATGGTTTGATCAAGCCCGTTTGCGAAATGAATTATAAAACCAAACTGGATCCCATATATGGATTCAATGATCTGTAAATGAAAAGTCCCGGCGAGCCGGGTCTTTTTTTATGAAACAGTTGCTGCCAGTTTAATTGTGATGTGCTTCATCGCATCATCAAATCTTTTATACAAGCTGTCTTCCTCTACCAGATCAGGAACAAGATTGATACGCCTGAGCATACTTTCTATTTGGTCATTTACGCCAATAAGGATCACTTCAATGTTTCTTCTTTCCATGGAAAGGATCACCTCCTCCAGTGCATACAATCCTGTCTGGTCAATGAAAGGCACTTTTTCCAGGCGGATCACGAGAAATTTAACATCGGGAAATTTTTCTGCCATGCGCTGAAAACCCGAAGCAAAGCCAAAGAAAAGGGGGCCGTCAAGTTCCTTGATGATTACTTTTCCCTGCATGGCAATCGGAAGCTGCATGGAAAAACTATCCTGGTGCTGTGCTTCATGAATATCGATCACCCGCGTTTTTTCTTCCACCAGGTCGCTCATTTTTTTCATAAAGAAAAAAGCAGCCATCACCATACCTATACCAACAGCAGTCAAAAGATCAAGGAAAACAGTTACAAGTAAAACAATGATCATAATAGCAGCATCTGCACGTGGAACTTTTGCAATGTGCCTGATGCCTTTATAATCCAGAATGCCCAAACCCACTGTAATCAAAACACCCGCAAGAACGGAAATGGGAATGAGCGATGCGTATTGTCCTACTGCAAGCAAAATAATCGCCAGCGTAATCGAATGGATCACACCGGATATTCTTGTGGAACCGCCGGACCTGATATTTACCAGCGTACGCATAGTGGCACCAGCTCCAGGGAGTCCGCCAAACAAACCGGCAACTGCATTTCCAATACCCTGGCCGATCAACTCCTTGTTGCTGTCATGCTTTGTTTTGGTAACGTTATCTGCTACAACAGAAGTAAGCAGTGAATCGATGCTTCCCAACGCAGCTAAAGTGGCACCTGCCAGAATTACTTTTGTAATCAGCTCTGCGGATATGGTCAGCATTTCATCTCCCCTGAATGGAGGAATACCTGTAGGGATAGATCCTATAATAGGAACATCAGATTTCAGGAAAACCGAAAGAATGGTTACCAGGATCAGGGCAGCCAGCGTACCTGGAATTGCTTTCGTAATCTTTGGAAAAATATAGATGACAGCAATGGTCAGGGCGGCATAAAACAAAGCCCACAGATTTATGTTACCGAGTGCAGGTCCGATCTGTTTCACCACTTCAATTGTGCTCGATGGTGCGGGTTGACCAATGGCAGGAAACAATTGCAGGAGAATAATGATCACACCAATACCACTCATAAATCCGGAGATCACCGGGTAAGGAATAAATTTAATAAGGGTCCCGATTTTCATAAGTCCCATCAGGATCTGAAACACACCAGCAATTACAAAACAGGCTACAATTGCTCCCAGTGCTGTTTGCAGGTCGCCAACCGTTGCAATGAATCCCGCAATGGTGGCTGCACTTACTACAGTCATTGGACCCGTAGGCCCGCTGATCTGCGTTTTTGTTCCGCCAAATACTGCAGCGAAAAAACCAAGTAATATGGCGCCGTACAAGCCTGCTTCTGCACCTAAACCCGACTGGATTCCAAAAGCCAGTGCCAGGGGCAGCGCCACAATACCAGCTGTTAAACCACCAAAAAAATCTCCCTTTACCGAACTGGTTTTCATCATGATATACGTTTAAGAATTTGACAAATTAAGTGCCTTTTAATTAACAACCCTCAAAATTTTGCTTTGTTTTTAATGCTCCTGCCAACTTCATCGGCAGCAGGAACTGAACGAAAATAGTAAAATCTCAAATCGTAATTTAGCACCATGTCCATAGAAGTAAAGAAGCTGCTGAAGCAGTTCGGTGAACAAAAGGCAGTAAATAATATATCCTTCTCTGTTAGCAAAGGCCAGATCGTTGGATTTCTTGGGCCAAATGGTGCCGGAAAATCCACCACCATGAAAATGATCACCGGATACCTGCAGCCCGATGGCGGGCAGGTGCAGGTCTGTGGTATTGATGCGGTAAAGGATCCCATGGCAGTAAAAAAGAAGATCGGTTACCTTCCCGAATCCAATGCCCTTTATTACGACATGTATGTTCGCGAGTACCTTGGCTTCATTGCAGACCTGCATGAACTTAAAAATAAAAAGCAGCGTGTGGAAGAAGTGATCGCGCTTACAGGCCTGTTATCGGAGAGTAAAAAACAGATTGGACAATTGTCGAAAGGCTATAAACAAAGAACAGGGCTGGCTGCTGCACTTGTTCATGATCCTGAAGTGCTCATTTTAGATGAACCCACCAGCGGACTGGATCCTAACCAGATCATCGAGATCCGGAATGTGATCAGGGAACAGGGAAAAAACAAACTGGTTTTATTTTCTTCCCACATACTACAGGAAGTGGAAGCCATCTGCGACAGGGTGATCATCATTAACAAAGGCATCATCGTTGCAGATGACCAGCTGGCCAATCTTCAGAAAACTTCTGATCTCAATATTGTTAAAGTGCGTTTTAAAGAAGCGCTGGAGCAGGAATGGCTGATCCGGATCAATGGGGTAAGCCGCGCAGATAAAACGGATGCCTGTTCCTGGAACCTGCAAACCACCCAGCCGGAACTGGTACGTAAACAACTTCTTGAAATGAGTTTGCAACATAACCTCAACATCGTTTCTTTGCAAAGCGAAAACCAAAGTCTTGAAGAAGTTTTCCGTTCTTTAACCCAAACGTCTTCAACCTTAAGCTGATAATACTATACATCAATAAAAAATAGCGCATGAGTTATATAGCCGACATTTTTGCAAGACAAATTCTTGATAGCCGTGGAAATCCTACAGTTGAAGTAGACGTAGTAACAGAAGATGGTGCTTTTGGAAGAGCTGCTGTTCCCAGTGGTGCCAGTACAGGAATTCACGAAGCCGTGGAGTTAAGAGATGAAGACAAATCCGTTTATCTTGGGAAAGGCGTATTAAAAGCTGTTGCAAATGTGAATGATATAATTGCGCCGGAACTGATCGATCTTGATGTGGCCGATCAGGCAGGCATCGACCAGCTGATGCAGGAAATAGATGGTACGGAAAACAAATCCAAGCTGGGCGCCAATGCCATGCTTGCCGTAAGTATGGCCGTTGCAAAAGCTGCAGCCGAAGAAGCATCGCTTCCGCTTTTCAGGTACATTGGTGGTACAAATGCCCGTACACTTCCTGTTCCAATGATGAATATTTTAAATGGCGGGGCGCATGCTGATAATAAAATTGATTTCCAGGAATTCATGGTAATGCCTGTAGGTGCTTCCAGCTTTAGTGAAGGATTGCGCTGGGGCGTTGAAATATTTCATGCGCTGAAAACCGTTCTGAAGAAAAAAGGATATAGTACGAATGTAGGAGATGAAGGAGGGTTTGCACCAAATATAGGATCCAATGAAGAAGCCATTGAAACGGTTTTAACTGCCATTGATGCAGCAGGATATAAAGCCGGCTCACAGGTTTTTATCGCCATGGATGCTGCCAACAGTGAGTTGTATAAGAACGGTAAATATGTTTTTCATAAAAGTGATGGCAAATCACTTTCGAGCGATCAACTGGTGAAGTTCTGGGAAGACTGGGTGCGCCAGTATCCGATTAATTCTATTGAAGACGGAATGGCTGAAGATGACTGGGATGGATGGAAAGCATTGTCGCAGGCAGTTGGTGATAAATGCCAGCTGGTGGGTGATGATCTGTTTGTAACCAATGTAAAAAGACTGCAAAAAGGAATTGATCAGTCTATTGCCAACGCGCTGCTTGTAAAAGTAAACCAGATCGGTACCATTACAGAAACCATCAATGCGGTTACACTTGCTCAACACCATGGTTATAATACCATTATGAGCCACCGCAGCGGGGAAACAGAAGACACCACCATTGCAGATCTTGCAGTAGCCTTGAACTGTGGCCAGATCAAAACCGGTTCTGCCAGCCGCTCCGACAGGATGGCTAAATACAACCAGTTGATCCGGATCGAAGAGCAACTAGGATCTACAGGGTTTTATCCGAATCGGTTGAAGTTTGGAAAGCAGTAGAAAGGTTATGGGTTAAGAGTTAAGAGGTTGGAGGTTGCTTGAACCTTTAACCTTGATCCTTCAGCGAACCGCATTTCCAAAACTTTTCATACATTAGACAATCATTCCATCTTCAATGAAATTCATTTCAAAAATACCCCCATGGTTACGTAATAAATACCTTGTTACACTTGCAGCTTTTGTATTATGGATGTTTTTCTTTGATGCAAAAGATGTTTTAACCCAAAGGGAAAGAACAGTGGAATTGCAGAAATTACAGGAAAGTAAAGCCTATTTTACAGAAGAAATCACTAAAGAAAATAAAGCGCTACAGGAACTGAAAACTAATCCCGCAGCCATTGAGAAGTTTGCCAGGGAGCAATACCTGATGAAAAAAGATAATGAAGATCTTTTTATTATCAGAAGAGATAATTAAAGCACAGGCACAATATCCTTGAAATAAGGTCGTTTAAGACCTGTTACCGGATTTACTGGACGCTTAATTATGAATATGGGTATTATGTACAATTACACTCCGGAGGATCTGCTTCTTTATCTGTATAAAGAAACATCACCCGAAACCACCGCCTCCATTGAAGAAGCTATTAAAAACGACTGGACACTCAGGGAAAAACTGGCTGTATTAAAAACATCCATGAAAAGACTTGATTCCATTAAAACATCACCACGCACAGAAGTTGTTTTAAACATTCTGCGTTATGCCGCAAATGGCGAAACGATCGTTACCAGGTAAAGCTTCTTTCCCTAATTTTGGTTGATGACCCGAAAGGATCGTTTTAATTCCGTTATCGACTATTTCAGTATCACCAGACCAGAAGCAGAAACAGAACTTGTTTTTGGCAATACGTATGAATTACTGGTTGCAGTCATTCTTTCTGCCCAATGCACCGATAAAAGAGTGAACATGACCACGCCAGCCCTGTTTGCCCTGTATCCTTCTGTTGCCAGCCTCGCCAATGCCCCTTACGAAGATGTTTTCGCTATCATTAAAAGCATTTCCTTTCCTGGCAATAAATCCCGTCATTTATTGGGAATGGCCAAAATGGTCATGGATAATTTCAAAGGTGAAATTCCCATGACCGTTCCGGAACTGGTACAATTGCCCGGAGTTGGCAGAAAAACAGCGAATGTAATTACTTCAGTTATTGATAATCAGCCTAATATGGCTGTTGATACCCATGTTTTCAGGGTTGCTGCCCGCATTGGACTTACCCTGAATGCAAAAAATCCCCTTCAAACCGAACTCCAGCTGCTAAAATACGTTCCCAAACCCCTGGTTCACAAATTTCACCACTGGCTGATCCTTCACGGTCGTTATACCTGTGTGGCCAGAAACCCGAAATGTTTTGAATGCGGCTTGAAGCCAGTGTGTAAATATTACCTCGGAATTTCAGGCAATCCGAAGCCCCAGCCGCTTTAACCTGATTGCTATGCTGGTTTTAAATGTATAACTTGCTCCATGCCCATGAAAAATACAAAAGAAAACTTTACCCATTCGGAAGCGAAAATTGGCGCAGAGGTTGATTTATTAAATAATTCAAACAAGAAAAAGAAAAGCTTAATGACAACAGTGTCCGGCTTAAACCAGGGTATTAATAGTGTACTTTCTCTGCATCCTCTTATTTTGGTGCTGAAACGTATGATCGCTGATGGTAAATCGGGTGCAAAAAAGCTTTACCAGGGACTTCTTACAGAAATCGAGCAGGTTCCGGAGCTGATGCAGCCCATTACCGATCAACAGATCCTGGCCGATTACGGTGAACTGGTTGAAACTTTACTTACCACTATTTTTCCTCCTTCAACCAGGTCAACGCAGGGTGTTTATTCGGTTACGCTGCCATTTCAATCCGAAACGATCTATTCATCTCCTGCCTTTGCACAACTTTTTTTAAAAGACGGTATAAAAGAAATACAATTACCGGATAATAAAACAAGCATTGATATTGGAAAAGCCAATCTTTCACTTGCTTATAATGTAATACTGAAAAACCTTTACGGGCAACCAGTCCCCATTACCACTTCCTCAGCGCATCCTTTTTTTGATGAAACCACTGGACTTACCACTTATTATGAACTGAACCTGAACGCGCAATTTGTAGATGTAAAATGCCTTGATGAAAACTTTGCCTTGCCAAATGGATATTCGCCGGACAGGCCGATTGAGATTGAAGAATTGACAGAACTTTTTCCCCTGGAACTTTTCAGGTTTGAAGGATTGATCGTTATTGATGTATTTGATATCACCCACGAACAGGTGATCGCCGAAATCAAAAACTCTTTACTCAATATCAATGCATTTTCTGATACGGAAGTGTACAGCGACCTCCAGCAGCATGTGCAGGACCTCATGGGAATTACCAGACTGCAGATAGGGATCACGCCATTTTTTAAAATGAATGATTACTACCTGTACACCGAAACCCATTACCAAAATAGTCTTTTATTCAAAAACAAACTGGCCATAAAAAACAGGGACCGGATCAGTTCTTTGGCGCGAAGTATTTTCAAAAATTCCAAAGACTGTATCCTTTACGAGATCCTGAATGAAAGCAGCAGCCGCTTTAATGAATTGTTGAAATATTATTATGATCAGGGTTTGAAAAGCCTGGTGCTTTGTCCTTTAAAATGCGAAAACGGAGAATTGATTGGTCTCCTCGAAATTGCAGGCGAAACAAAAGGCAAGCTTCAGTACCCGCACCTGAACAAGATCAAACCTGCTATTCCATTGTTTACGCTGGCACTGGAAAAGACAAACGAAAGCATGCAGATGCAGATTGAAAAAACAATCAAAGAACATTTTACTGCCATACAGCCTGCGGTTGAATGGAAATTTACAGAAGCCGCATTCCAGTTTCTTCAAAACACTCAATTCAGCGAACTGGCAAGAATGCCTTCCATTTCTTTTGAAGATGTGTATCCTTTATATGGTGCAATTGATGTAAGAAATTCTTCTACCGAAAGAAGTAAATCCATTCAGCTCGACCTGCTGGAACAGCTCGAGATGGTAAAAGTCATACTGGTAAAAGCAGTGAAGGTGATGGAATTTCCATTACTGAAAGAGATCCTGTTCAGAATAGAAAAGTACATGGAATCCACCAGTGATGCCCTGCTCTCAGAAGACGAAATGCTGATCTATGAATTTTTGCAGTATGACATTGACTTGTTGTTTAAAAACCTGCGACAACAAAAACCGGAATTAAGAAAAAGCATTGACCACTATTTCGGCGCACTGGATCCGCAAAGAAAAATTTTATTTAACAAGCGTAAACAATACGAGGAAAGCATTACCAGGATTAACGATGTGCTGGACAGGTTCATGGATAATGAACAACAGGCCGCACAGGAAGTTTTCCCGCATTATTTTGAGCGATATGTAACAGATGGAATCGAATTCAATATTTATGTTGGACAAGCCATTTCACCACAACACCAGTTCAACGAAATCTATGTGAGAAACTTAAAACTCTGGCAACTGACGCTGCTTGCAAAAGCAGCAAGGATCACAGATTCGCTGGAGAAAAAGCTGAGCCTTCCATTGAAAACAACGCAACTCATATTGGCGCATTCCGTTCCGCTGAATATCAGTTTCCGGAGGAAAGAAAGAAAGTTTGATGTAGATGGTGCATATAACATCAGGTACGAGATCGTTAAAAAAAGAATTGACAAAGTACACATCAAAGACACGGATGAAAGGCTTACTCAGCCAGGTACGATCGGCATTGTGTATTCGCAGCAAAAAGAATTGGTTGAATATCTTGAATACATTGAGTTCCTTCAAAAAGAAGGTATGCTGGGTGAGCAAATTGAACACCTGGACCTGGAAGATACTCAGGGTATTAACGGCCTGAAAGCGCTCAGGGTTGATGTATTACTTACGGAGCAAAACCAGCAACAGGCAACCGGACAGGAAGAAAAGTCAGTCGCTCTAACTAAATAATTCATTTAGATAAATCAAAAAAACAGAGGCAATTGCCTCTGTTTTTTTTTAAAACTGGAATCCAAAACTTATATATGGAAGGATATTTTCTTCACCTGATCTGGCCAGTGATGCGGTGATCACAAATCTTTGAATCGGTGCGATCCAGATCCCTGCACCCATACTGTTATGCCATTTTTTTGAATCTTCGTTATCCACCCAAACCTTTCCAATATCATGGAAAGCCAGCAAACCGATGGAACCGGGGAACAGGTAAGTTGTGAAATCACCCAGCTTCATTCTCACCTCAGTATTATTGAACAACATGGTGCGTCCGGCAAAACGGTCACGCCTGTATCCACGAAGATTTTCTGGTCCGCTCAGGTAATTTGCCTGTGGAAAATCAAAATTTCCGATGTTGTGATACCATCCAAGCCGTGAAGCGAAAACAAACTTTGCCTGCGGTACAAATGAAGCGACAATACTCATATCCCACCGTAGTTGAGTAAGATTGCCACTATTGCTGTTCATGCCGAATAATTGTTTTACACCTGCATCAAGCAAAAATCCCCTGGTGGGAATTACCTGGTTATTCCTGGAATTAATATCAAGTGAAAATTCAGCACCGCCAAAAGTTTTTCTTTCATATACGGTGGCCGGATCCAGACCATTGATGGCTGCATCTGTAATAAATCTTCCCTTGTTCTGCTCTTCATCCAGCATGAAGGTCTGAAAGGTAGGACCAACATGCACGCGCATCCAGGATTGCATCTGCCTTCTTACCAATAGGGAAGCGTTTATAATATTGTACCGCGCACGATAGTAGGGAATGCCAAGGTCCTTGTTGAAATTTGAATTGTTTCCGTAACCAAAGAAATTGGTCACATTCACCGGTGCTTTGGCATCTGCACTGATCACCAGGTCGTTTCTTCCAAACACCTGTGTGATCTCTCCGAGGTAACGGAAAAACCAGGAAGACGTCCTTAAAGCATGACCTGCAGATAAAGTATGCTTCATAGCATAAGGCTCCCTGCGGAAACCATGGCGCGTAAATTCAAACTTGGCACCAAGGAACAAACCATCATCCACATTATAAGCAAAGGAAAGCCCGGGGTGAAAAATATTATACCTGTAATAAATTCTGTTGAATTGGTTATTCTTTGGATCGCTGCTGATATTTTTTGAGAACTGATCGTGTGTACCAGAAAAAACATTGTTTTCAAAACTCACATCATAGATCATCAGCCTACCATCAGCATGATCATTTAAGAAATGGTCTTCACCTGGTCCGCCAATAATTCTTATTTTGATTGGAATATGACCTCCTCTTACTACAAAACTATCGTTACCAGACAATCCATAGATCAGTAATTCTTTAGTCACACCCGGATCAAAAACCCGGTCGTAAATTTTTGTACCGATCTTTCCGGTGTTCTCAATTTTATCAAGTGAAACATGTACAAGCCCCTCCGGTGTTCTTTCAATAACAAATAATTCGCTCTGGTTGGAACCTACAACATTCACACGTCTGGATATAAAACGATAATATTCCAACATATCCTTTTTCAGGTAGTTCCTTCTTTTCTTCAGTGTGGAGATCAGCTTATCGGCGCGGAAGTGCTGCACTTCCCGTGGCTGCTGGCGGATCCCGTTTTCAATCACTTTATCGGTCATACGGCTCAGAAATGAATCTACCTGCGCAGACCAAATACTTTCATCCAGTTCATTCAGGAAGAACCTGTCGAAGTTTCTTGCCGGACGGTTAAAAGTTTTAATGTTGTCTGCCTTCGCATCAATTCCCTGCAGTTCCGGCACCAGCCATGGCTTTTTAACTAAAAAGGGAATGATGCCCTGGTTGGTAAAAAATGCCTGGTCCTGGTCACGCGGAATGGGATAATATAATTTCCCTTTGCCAGTATCTTTTGTAGCCCAGCGCCACTGATCTTCATGACGGTCGAAATCCATGTAAAAATTATCAAGGATTCTGGCCTTTAATACTTCGGTTTGCAAAACGTGATCATCATTATCCTTTGCAAGCCTCAGCACAAGTTCTTCGGTATTATATGTTTTACTTGCTCCCAGCGGTTCCCTCTCCTCCATCATGGCAAGCGTATTTTTGAACGTACTCCTGAATCTTCCGAGCCTGGGGTCGTCGGGAATAAATACCAGTTTGCGTCTCAGTTTTGGAACACCCGCTGCTTCAGCTAAAGGATTTACCGATAAAGCAGCATAAGGGAATGAAGCAGAAATTCCATCTTCAACTACATCAATGGCAAACTGGCTTCTCAGATCTGCAGGCACCGCAGCTTCCGGATATTTTCTGATGGATCTCAAAACCCATTCCTTCCCATTTTTATCCTCCAGTCTTAATGAACGTGTTTGTTTGCCACCGCCTTGTTTTTCTGGTGTGAGCCCACCTTGTTCTGTGCCAAGATTCAATACAGGAACACGGATCGGTGTGGTCCATTCCTCCCTGTAATTTTTTCCCAGGAAAAGACTTTTCAATCCGCCTGCAACAAGCTTAGGGTTGGCAGCTACCAGAACAGAATCTAGCAGCACGGGAATACTGTCTTTTGAAACAACTAGCGGAATCACTTTTACAGAATCCAGTTGGTGCACAAAAATAGGTTTTGTGATGTCTGTACTCAATACATTATAAAACCGGGCTTCCACTTTTCCGCTGTTCCGCACTTCCAGCATTACAAACCCATGATTGGCCACTTCTGTAAACAAAAGATCACCTTTGCGGTTTTCTTTAACTCTGCTCAGGTTGATGCCCGAACCGCTGACGATAAAAGGCATTTCATCCTTGATGATCATTTGCAGACTATGTTCATGACCCGCCACATGCACTGGGTTTGGATGTCTTTTCATGGCGCCTTCAATAATGCTTCCCATATTTTTATATAAGGGATGCGGAATATCCTGAAGGTTGCCAAAGACCCCACGGGCTATAGGATAGATGGATCCAAGCACAGGAAGCGGAATCCATAATTTGGGATTTACTGCAGTAAAAGGAAACAGATGTTCTTTCCATGTATAATCCCCACCGTGCGGGCCAAAACTGTAAAGAGGATGATGCATGGCAATAACCATCAACTGGTTTGGATGCATAGAAGCAATCTCATTTAATTCGGTTGCAAATTCCTCAATGGTTTTAGCAGGACAGGAAGAACTGGTCCCGGGCTTATCATGAACATAGAGGAACCATTGGCTATCGATAAATACACCCACTACTTTATCATTCAGTTCAATTGGAATCGGTCCGGGGCAGCCATCTCTTGGCCAGGCCTGGATGTTTTCCTCACCAAGCCCATTTATATAATTGATCTGGTTGATGACCTGTTGCCAGCCTCCCATTTTTCCTCCTTTCCAGTCATGATTGCCCATAACAAAAAATGACCGCGCTTTGGTTCCTTTTACCAGGTTAACCTGCTGGTCGAGGATGAATTTATATTCCGCGTAATTGGCTTCGCCTTCCATAGGAAGCCCGGTAGGATAAATATTATCACCAAGAAATATAAAAGTGTTTCTTTCATCATCCAGGTAGACGTTCTTTTTGATCCAGTCGATTACAGGCTGTTTGTTGCCAATTAATTCACCCGCATCACCAATCAGGAACACGCGTTGGCTGATGGTGTCTTGCTGGGGAAATGCTTTAGTAAAGATGATTATAAGAACAAGAAATAAGGCTAAAGATCTCATGATTCAAATTTATTTTTTGGGGCTTCGGTAAGGAAAGAAAAGCAGGGTCGCCACCCCAAGCTTCCCCTCGTTTGAAATAAACATATTTCCATTTGGTGCAAAAGCAATGCCCTCGGCCTGTGGGTATTTATCAGGGTTTAACTGGTAAACCTCAAGCACCTCCCCTTTTTTGTCGGTTACCACCAGCAAACTACTGGCAGATGAAAGTATATATAAATTACCGTTGACGGGGTGTAGAGCTGCCGCAGAAGGAGCAAAAAAAGCTTTTTTATCCTTTAGTTTATCCTGCACTGCAAGTTCGGAAATTGTAAAAAAATGCGTGGTATCAAATTGTTTGGTAGCCAGATCGAATTTAAAGGCAGTTCTGAATTGTTTACCATCCTCATGGGCACAGGATTTGCAAATCAACACCAGTGCGTTTTGTTCAGGGTCGTGGTAGATGGATTCAAAATCATTGGGGCCAGGGATTGGAAGTTCGTAGTTTATTACCTGGCTGGAATCTGTTGCACCCGGTAAAACAGCCTTGATCAATCCACGGCTTAAAAGGATGTAATAGATATTTTTAACCATCACCACCCCTTCAAGATCACTACCTGGCGAAACCACTTTTTTAGTTATGTCTGCAAGTTTTCTGTCACGCAGCCTTATTTTGATGATTTTTTCCTGGTTATCAGAAATGGCTACAAGACTGCTATCTTCGGAAACATAAAATATATCTGAGATTTCGTTGAGAACTTTGCCCATTTGCATGGATAAGGGATCATTCAACTGGTAATTTTCGGTGGCAATATTTTCTTTATTTCCGCACCCAGCCAGCAACGGCAGGGCATAAACGAAGATCCGGAGTAAACCCGGGCATCCGGTTTGAATCAACTGTCTCATCATTTAATAACTTTAATACAAACAATGCACCAACCCATGAATGAATCTTTTGAGCAGATATTAAATGCTGCCAGGCACCATGTGACGGATATTTATAATAATCACAAGGATAGCAAATTTGTGTTTCACAGCATGGAGCATACGGAGGATGTAGCTGAAGGTAGCAGTATGATGGCAGATTATCATAAACTTAATGATGAAGACAGGTTTGTGTTGATGGTCGCTGCCTGGTTTCATGATACAGGCTATACCGCCGGCCGTGCCGAAGGCCATGAGGATGTGAGTGTTACTTATATGAATGAGTTTATTGCCCATCACCAGGTGGACGATGTGCTGGTGCAAAGAATTACTTCATCCATCCAGGCTACAAAAATGCCGCAGTCGCCCATAACACTTGTAGAAAAAATACTTTGTGATGCAGATCTGAGGCACCTTTCAACACCTGATTTTCAAGCGAAGAACCAACTGTTAAAGCAGGAAAGAGAAAATTTATTAGGTAGCAAGATCTCTAAAAAAGAATGGCGGAACAACAACGTCCATTTTCTTTCCGTGCATAAATATTTTACAGATTTTGGCCAGCAGTTTCTTGAACCCCGCAAACAGGAGAACCTGGCTTCCATTTCAAAAAAGACCGACAAACAGGAAACTGTAAAACTGGAAAAGCAGGAAGCCTTTCCTTATTCCTTTGAAACAGAAAAAGCCAGTCAAGTATCCAAAGATGCAAAAAACGCTGAAAGAGGTGTGCAAACCATGTTTCGCACCACTTCAAGAAATCATCTTGAACTCAGTTCAATGGCAGACAGCAAATCACACATCCTGATATCGGTGAGTTCCATCATCATTACAGTTACGCTTTCCTTTTTTGTTTCCAGACTGGCTTATTACCCGCAATATATCATTCCTACCAGTTTGCTCATCATCACCTGCCTTGCTTCTGTAACCTTTGCCATTCTTGCAACAAGGCCTTCTGTTTCAAAAGGAAAATTTACTGAAGAAGACATCAGAAATAAAAAAACCAACCTGCTGTTCTTTGGTAATTTTCACCAGATGGAACTGAACGATTACCAGTGGGGTATGAACCAGATGATTATAGACAAAGAGTACCTCTATAATACCATGACCATGGATATTTATTTCCTGGGTGTAGTGCTTGCAAGGAAATATAAATTTCTGAGATATGCCTATACCATATTTATGTGGGGACTGATCATTTCTGTAATGGCGTTTGCATTTTTTGCCATAAGAACGGAAACACTTGAATCCACCACGCCGGCACCAGGTACAATTGATTATTGAGAAAAATATGATGTACAGATTTGTCAATGGTCAATGGTCAAAAGTCAATGGTCAATGGTGAATCACTGCTGTCCGATAAATAATCAAACATCAGTTTTAATTAATCGATTTTGCCTCAGGCCGGCGGGCATCGTACCTGCCCGACAAGCTTTTTGAGCGTTGCCGGAAGCCTTGCGAACAGGCAACAAAAAGGCCTCCCGCAGATTACGCAGATTTTCGCTGATTGGTTTTCTGCGTTCATCAGCGTAACCTGTGGGCAACAAGAGGCAGGTACTGGTGTCAAATAGATCCAGGTTTCCTCATAAAATGAAATTCCAGGCCTAATCTTATAACATT
>MWWA01000031.1_pt1 | contig 51100 bp, 43 predicted proteins | sample 1047341 | NCBI WGS metagenome assembly MWWA01 (sample SAMN06349978, study PRJNA376086) | soil metagenome | isolation source: MS5-1 sample Antarctic (ecotone) soil | place: Antarctica | collected 2015-01-13
ATTGTTTGTATTCTTTGTATTTCGCCGCCATATTTTATTGAAAAATGGCTGCAAAGTTAAGGAATAGCCTGTAAAAGAAATTTTAAACAAAGACAGATTGGAAAGAATATTAAAGACAAAAAAATTCTTTTAGTGGGCGTTGGAAAAATGGGTCGCAATACCTGCAAAAATGTGGTAGATTACCTGCAGACAAAAAATGTTGTTTTGATTAACAGGACGACGGAAAAAGCCGCTTCACTGGCTGCTGAACTTGAATTGCAATTTGCAGCTATTGAAGAATTAGATATGCAGGTAGCCAGTTCAGACATAATTCTTGTAGCCACCAATTCAGGGACACCCATTTTATTAAAGCACCAACTGGAGAATAAGGGAGAAAAACTGATCATTGATCTTTCAATTCCATATAACGTAGATGAATCTGCGCAAAAATTATCAAATGTCACTGTTGTAAATGTAGATGAACTGGCCAGGTTAAAAGATGAAACGCTGGCCAAAAGAATTGCTGAAATTCCAAAAGCAAAAGCCATTATTAACGAAAGTGTTATGGAAATCTTCAGTTGGTTCGAGATGAGAAAGCATGTTCCGGTTTTAAATGCCGTAAAAATTAAATTGAACGAAATTTATACATCTCCCCATTACGAAGAAACCGCCTACGTTACAACCTGCTCAGAGAAAAAAATACAAAAAGTATTAAATGGTATGGCCTCTAAAATGCGCTTACAGAATCAGCGTGGTTGTTACTATATAGAGGCCATCAATGAATTTCTGGCCATCCCAAATAAAAATTAATGAATAGTGTTTTCCGGATTGGCACAAGGGATAGTGAACTAGCCGTTTGGCAGGCAAACATGGTTAAAGAACAATTGGCTCTTTACGGTTATGAGTCTAAACTTGTTTTTATTAAGAGTGAAGGCGATCTGGACCTCATCAGCCCTTTATATGCCATGGGTGTAGAGGGCATTTTTACACGTACACTTGATATAGCATTATTAAATAATCGGATTGATATTGCAGTACATTCCATGAAGGATGTACCTATACAATTACCGGAAGGAATAGCACAGGCAGCTGTATTAAAAAGAGCTACTTATAAAGATGTATTAGTACCTAATGGGGAAACCCGTTTTTTGCAAAATCCATCATCGAATGCATTAATTGCCACCAGCAGCATCAGGAGAATTGCGCAGTGGCTCCACCGTTATCCATATCATCAACTAACAAATCTCCGTGGTAATATTAATTCAAGATTAAAAAAAGTAAAAGATAGCAATTGGAATGGTGCCATTTTTGCTGCTGCCGGATTACAAAGGATTCATGTTTTACCTGGTAATGCGATAGAACTGGACTGGATGTTACCCGCACCAGCCCAGGGAGCTATAATGGTAGTTTGCCGAAACAACGATGAATACGTTCTCGAAGCTTGCTCTTACCTGGATCACCAGCCGACTGCAATATGTACCGCAATAGAAAGGAATTTCCTGAAAGCTTTACTGGGTGGCTGTTCTACACCAATCAGCGCATTGGCTTACATTGAAAAAAATAGAATTCATTTCAAAGGAAATATTACTTCCCCGAACGGTAAACAAAGTGTAGATATAGCATCAGTGGTGCCTGTTGATAAAAGTGAAGGGCTTGGAGAAAAGGAGGCACTGAGAATTCTTGAAAAAGGTGGAAAGGAAATTGCAGAAAAAATCAGGCATGAATGATAACACGGTACATATACTTTCAACACGTCCATTACCTGCAGAAATTATTAATGATGCCTTGCAAAAAGGAATTGTTATAGATGTAATTTCCTTTATAGAAACATCCCCCATTCTTACTATTGAAGTTCAACAGGAGATTGAACAAGCATTGTTGCAAAGAATCCTGGTTGTCTTCACCAGTATGAATGCAGTTGAAGCTGTTGCAAATGAAATGATTGAGATGCGACCTGATTGGGAAATTTATTGTATTGGTTCTCAAACCAGCAAGTTAGTTGCAGAATATTTTGGGGAAGAAAGTATAAAAGGTAAAGCCCAATCTGCAGAAGAACTTGCAGAATTGATTATAGATAATGAAGATCCCAATGAAATCTATTTTTTCTGTGGCAGTAAACGACGAGATATTTTACCCAATATGCTGAGGGAAAATGAATTCAATGTTTGGGAAGTAGAGGTTTACCAGACCAATGATTTACCCGTCACTATAAATAAAAACTATGCAGGGATTTTATTTTACAGTCCCAGCGCTGTAAAAAGTTATTTCAAAAATAATAAGGCTCCCGAACACAGTTTGCTGTTTGCAATCGGGGAAACAACAGCTGCAGAAATAAAGATATTTAGCAATAACCAGGTAATAATAGCAGAAGAACCAGGAAAAGAAAATCTGGCAACTCTTGCATTAGAATTTTTTTATGCAGCGGATTAATATCTTTACAACCCTTCCAGCACAGCTACATTAAGTAATAACACTGAAAATTAGAAAATGAATACATTGAAAAACGATCTGTTATTAAGAGCGCTTAGAAAAGAAAAAGTGGAAAGACCACCCGTATGGATGATGCGCCAGGCTGGTCGTTATCTTCCGGATTATATCAAACTAAGAAATAAGTATGATTTTTTTACAAGGGTACAGACGCCTGAATTAGCAACTGCGATCACTTTGCAGCCTGTGGACCAGGTTGGCGTGGATGCTGCCATTATTTTTTCTGATATACTGGTTATTCCACAAGCATTGGGCCTTGAAGTTTTAATGGAAGAAGGTAAAGGCCCATCGCTGCCAACTGTAATCGCAGAACAGAAAGATGTAGATGCATTAGATGCTACCAATACCGCAGATAAATTACAGTACGTAATGGATGCATTAGCCATGACCAAAAAAGAATTGAATGACCGGGTGCCATTAATTGGCTTTGCCGGTGCACCATGGACATTGCTTTGTTATATGGTGGAAGGAAAAGGAAGTAAAACCTGGGATAAAGCAAAACAATTTGCATATACCAAACCCGATGTAGCCCATGCACTGTTGCAAAAAATTACCGATGCAACAATTGATTATTTAAAAGCACAGGTTGCAGCCGGGGCAGATATGCTGCAGGTATTTGATAGTTGGGCTGGTTCACTCAGCCCGGCAGATTTTAATATTTATTCTCAACCCTATTTATTACAGATCGCTGACGCCTTAAAGGATTATGCTCCGGTAATTTTATTTCCAAAAGGAAGCTGGTATGCATTATCTGAATTAAGTAAAAGCAGTGCTGCAGGATTGGGTATCGACTGGTGCGTTTCCCCAAAAATGGCCAGGCAACTGACCAATAACCAGATTACATTACAGGGAAATTTTGACCCGGCAAAGTTACTGGCACCCATACCCGAAATTAAAAAATGGGTAAATGAAATGATTAATGATTTTGGACCGCAACAATATATTGCCAATCTGGGACATGGCATTACACCCAATGTTCCGGTTGATCATGCAAGAGCATTTGTCGATGCGGTGAAGGAATACAAGAGTAATTAAAAATGAAAAATGAAGAATTAAAAATGTAAACTTTCTGAAGCACGATGCTCCAAACCAATAATTATTATTCAAAGACAAGTTTTTACTTTTAAATTTTGACTTTTGACTTTAAAAGACCAATGGATATCACTGATAGATCAATTGCAAAACAATATTTGCGATGCTTTGGACAAGGTGGATGGCAAAGCTGTTTTTCATGAAGATGAATGGAACAGGCCAGAAGGAGGCGGTGGAAAAACACGAGTGATGGCCAATGGAAAAGTTTTTGAAAAAGGAGGCGTCAATACCTCTGTGGTATTTGGAGAGGTTACCGATGTGATGCGCCAGCAGTTAAATATTAATGGTGATAAATGGTTTGCCTGTGGTTTAAGCCTTGTTATTCATCCTTTGAACCCTTTTGTTCCCACCGTTCATTGCAATTATCGCATGTTTGAATTGTACAATGCAAAAGATGAAGTTACAGACCGGTGGTTTGGGGGTGGTACCGATCTGACACCGTACTATTTATTTGAAGAAGATGCCCGTCATTTTCATCAAACCTATAAAGACGTTTGCGATCAGTTTGATCCTTCATTCTACTCTACTTTTAAGAAAGAATGTGATGATTATTTTGTAAACAAACATCGCAACAATGAAAGAAGAGGAATCGGGGGAATTTTTTATGATCATCAAAGAGGAGATGCAAATAAAACAGCAGCATTTTGGATGAACTTTGGAAAAGTTTGCGGTGAAGCATTTAAGCTGGCATATATTCCCATTGTTGAAAAAAGAAAAGATATACCTTATTCGGAAAACCAAAAACACTGGCAGGAAATCAGGCGTGGACGATATGTTGAATTTAACCTTGTGCATGACCGTGGTACCATCTTTGGATTAAAAACAAATGGCAGAACGGAGAGTATTTTAATGAGCCTGCCTCCTACCGTTCGATTTGAATATAACTTTACACCACTGCCCGGTAGCGAAGAAGATAAATTATGGCAGGTATGCCTGCATCCGAAAGACTGGGTTTAAATTTTTTATATTATGTATTTACAAAGACGCAACAGGATTTTACGTCGTACACCAGCTATCCGTGCAATGGTGGCTGAGACTATATTAACTCCAAATGATTTTATCGTTCCATTATTCATAGATGAAGGAAAGGATGTAAAAACAGAAATTGCCTCCATGCCGGGGTATTACCGGTATTCACTTGATCATACTGTTAAGGAAGTAAAAGAGCTTTGGAGCATGGGTTTAAAATCAGTGTTACTGTTTATAAAATGCAAAGATGAATTAAAAGACAACAAAGGCACCGAAGCATTAAATCCAAATGGCCTGATGCAAAGAAGTATTAAAGCTATTAAAGACGCTGTTCCTGGAATGGTTATTATGACAGATGTCGCCCTTGATCCATTTTCTGAATATGGTCATGATGGTATTGTTGAAGACAATGAAATTCTAAATGATGCAACCGTGGAAATACTTGCCAAAATGAGTGTAAGTCATGCGCAAGCAGGTGCTGATTGGGTAGCCCCCAGCGATATGATGGATGGAAGAATTAGTGCCATCAGGGAAGCATTGGAAGAAAATAATTTTAATCACACCGGTATCATGAGTTACAGTGCAAAATATGCATCCTGTTTTTATGGGCCTTTTCGGGATGCATTAGATAGCGCACCCGGATTTGGTGACAAAAAAACTTACCAGATGGATTATCATAACCGCATAGAAGCCATAAAAGAAACGATGATGGATGTGGAAGAAGGCGCCGATATGGTGATGATTAAACCCGCACTGGCATACCTGGATATTATCCGCGAAGTTAAAAATGCAGTAGACGTTCCCGTTAGTGCATACAATATAAGTGGTGAATATGCCATGATTAAAGCCGCAGCAAAAATGGGCTGGCTGAATGAGGACCAGGCCATCCTGGAAACACTAACCGGGATAAAACGTGCCGGTGCAGATCTGATAGCTACTTATTTTGCCAAAGATGCAGTAAAGTTGATCGGCTGATTTGTTGATTGGTTTATAAAAAATCAACTTAGTTTTTCGAGATAAAACAAATAACCAGTGATTATCCCATCCTTTGTAGTTTTGGCAGTTACATCATTTAATAAATCAAAAAAGGCATGCCTGCCAAACAAAAGATCATCAATGACCCGGTCTATGGTTTTATAACTATCGATCATCCATTAATTTTTAAAATCATTGAACATCCCTGGTATCAGCGATTAAGACGTATTTACCAAATGGCATTTGCCCATCTTGTATATCCTGGTGCCGTTCACAGCCGCTTACATCATTCTTTAGGTGCTTATCACCTGATGTGCAATGCACTATATGAATTGAAACGAAAAGGCGTTGATATTACTGATAAAGAAGTGCTTGGTGCTAAAGTGGCGATCCTTTTGCATGATGTTGGTCACGGACCTTTCTCTCATGCATTGGAAAATGAATTGATCCGGAATGTTCACCATGAGCATATTTCAAAAATGATCATGCAGCAATTAAATGATGAATTGAATGGACAATTAGATACCGCATTGGCCATTTTCAACAACACGCATCCCAAACATTTTTTACACCAGTTGGTTTCTGGCCAGTTGGATGTTGACCGTATGGATTACCTGAATCGTGATAGTTTTTTTACAGGCGTTGCTGAAGGCGTTATCGGGTCAGATCGTATCATTAAAATGCTGGCGGTAAAAGATGGCGAACTGGTAGTTGAAGAAAAAGGAATTTATTCTGTTGAGAAATTTTTAGTTTCCCGAAGACTTATGTACTGGCAGGTTTATTTACACAAAACTGTAGTGAGTGCCGAAATGATGCTGGTAAAGATCATGCGCCGGGCCAAAGAAATTATTGCAGCAGGCATTGAAGTAAAAGCTGCCAGTGAAACCTTAAACTTTTTTTTGCATCAAGAGGAAGCGGATATCGAAAAAAACCTGGACCTGTTTTGCCAGTTGGATGATTATGATCTGATGTGCACAATTAAAAACTGGATGAATCATCCTGACATAGTTTTAAGCATATTATGTGCGGCACTGGTCAACCGGAAACTTTATAAAATAAAATTGCAGACCGAACCTTTTAATGAAAACCTGATCATTGAAAGAAAAAAAGAAGTGAAAGCTGCTTTGAATGTAAGCAACCAGGAGGCTGATTATTTTGTATTCAAAGGAGAAGCCATTAATACCATGTATAATCCGTTTGATGAACGGATCAACATCCTTTTCAAAAATGGCGATGTGAAAGATATTTCATCAATTGACAATGCCTTGATACACCAAACCCTGTCGAAGCAGGTCAAAAAATTTTACATTTGTTACTTTGAAATCTGAATAGCATTATTAAAATTGATCTATGACATTTACCGCTGCACAAATCGCTCAATTGATTAATGGAAGAATTGAAGGAAATACCAATGAAGCTGTTACTTCGTTCGGTAAAATTGAAGAAGCAGTAAATGGGCAACTGGCTTTTTTGGCTAACCCGAAATACGAAGAGCATTTATACAGAACCAGTGCATCGATTGTTATCATCAATGAAAAACTATCGCTTAAACAACCTGTAAACACTACACTCATAAGAGTTGCTGATGCTTATACCGCATTCGCAACCTTGCTGTCTTTTTACCAGCAAATGCAAATGCAACAATTAACCGGCATACAGCAACCCAGTTTTATTTCAGATACGGCTGTTTTAGGCACTGATGTTTTTATTGGTGCGTTTGTGTATTTGGGTGAGAAGGTGAAAATCGGGAATAATACAAAAATTCATCCCCATACTTATATCGGCAACAATGTATCCATTGGTGATGATGTTGTTATTCATCCGGGTGTAAAAATTTATCATGATTGTGTAATTGGAAATTACGTGAGCATTCATGCCGGTACAGTGATTGGCAGTGATGGTTTTGGTTTTGCTCCACAGGCTGAGGGAGATTATAAAAAAGTGCCGCAAATTGGTAATGTAGTCATAGAAGATCACGTGGAAATTGGTGCAAATACAACCATCGACCGTGCAACGATCGGATCAACATTTATAAGAAAAGGTGTAAAACTGGATAACCTGGTGCAGATAGCTCATAATGTTGAAGTTGGTGTGAATACTGTTATTGCAGCTTTAGCTGGCATTAGCGGCAGTACAAAGATTGGAAAAAATGTAATGATCGGCGGACAGGCTGGCACTAAGGGGCATATTGAAATTGCCGATGGCAGCAAAATAAATGCGCAATCTGGATTAGGGAAATCGCTCAAAACACCGAATACAGCGGTGACAGGTTCACCGGCTTATGATTACAATAAAGCCATTCGCAGCCAGGCCATGGCACGCAATCTTCCTGAAATGGAAAAACGGATCAGCGAACTGGAAGGGCTGGTCAAAGAAATGCTTATAGAAACTGAATTAAGAAAATAAATTAATCAGACTTATGCAGATCAGCGGGTTCACTTTTATTCGCAATGCAATCAAGTATGATTACCCCGTTGTTGAATCCATTACTTCCATTCTGCCGGTGGTTGATGAATTTATTGTAAGCGTTGGTAACAGTGATGATCAAACGCTTTCCATGATTCAATCCATCTCATCTCCCAAAATTAAAATTGTAGAATCAACATGGGATGATTCTTTACGTAGTGGCGGCCGTGTTTTAGCGGTTGAAACTGATAAGGCTTTCAACCATGTTTCTGAAAAAAGCGATTGGGCTTTTTACCTGCAGGCCGACGAAGTGGTGCACGAAAAATATCATCAAACAATAATAAAAGCAGCTAACGAGTACAAGGATCAATTGAATGTAGAAGGTTTATTGTTTAATTACCTGCATTTTTACGGCACATATGATTATGTTGGTGATACGCGGCGCTGGTATGATAAAGAAATTCGTATGATCCGAAATGATAAAAACATCCGAAGTTACCGTGATGCGCAGGGATTCAGAAAACAAGATCGCAAGCTGAAGGTAAAGCAAATTGATGCCGCCATTTATCATTATGGCTGGGTAAAGCATCCTCAATTGCAGCAATATAAAAGGGAAAATTTTGGAAAATTTTGGAATGATGCAGAACAAACGGAATCAGACAAAAAACAACAGGCTTTATTTAATTATGTGAATGATGCAGACTCATTAGTAAAATTTAACAGCACGCATCCACATACCATGCAACAAAGAATCAAAGAAAAAAACTGGCAAATTAATTTTGACCTTTCAAAGAAAAACATTGGATTCAAAGACCGCTTTCTATATAAAATTGAAAAATTGACCGGGAAGCGAATATTTAATTATAAGAATTATCGAATTATATAATTCTATGTTCAAACAGTTTCTTGAAAACTAACTTTAATATTTGAATTTGTTTGCTCATTAAAAGTCACCATCTTCCCCGAAGCTTACTAAATCTAATCCCTATATTTGTCCGGCTAAAAAACAAGAATGAACGAAACCTTCAACCCGGATAAACAACATACTTTAAAAACGCCTGTTAGTATTTCTGGCAATGGCCTTCATACAGGCAAATTTGTGGAAATGACGCTGGTTCCTGCCGATATTAATAAAGGCATCCGGTTTCAGCGCACCGATCTTGAAAACAAACCATTCATTAAAGCTGATTGCGACCTGGTATCCGATACCAGCCGAGGAACAACCCTGGAACAACATGGTGTAAAAGTTGGCACCATAGAACATATTTTAGCTGCTCTTGTAGGAATGGGCATTGACAATCTTGTTATTGAATTAAACGGCCCAGAAGTGCCGATCATTGATGGTAGTTCTCAACCCTTTGTAGACCTGATTGAAAAAAGTGGTATTGAAGAACAGCATGCACAAAAAATCTGGTACACGATTGATGAAAATATTTCATTAACGGATGATGTTAAGCGGGTTGACCTTATGGCAGTACCTGCGAGTCATTACCAGTTTACCACATTAATTGATTTTAATTCACCAGTGCTGGGTACGCAACATGCTTCATTAAAAAACCTGGCTGACTTTAAGAATGAGATTGCACCCTGTCGCACATTTGTTTTTTTGCATGAACTTGAAATGCTCCTTGAACATAATCTTATAAAAGGAGGTGATATTAATAATGCTATAGTAGTTGTTGATAAGCTGGTTACAGAAGATGAAAAAACCCGTTTGGCTAAAGCATTTAAACGAGATCATATCGAGGTAAGTGAAGGATATTTAGATAACCTGCAACTTCGTTTTCCTAATGAACCTGCCCGTCATAAACTACTGGATATAGTGGGTGACCTTGCACTGGTGGGTTACCCTATAAAGGCTCATATTATTGCCAACAGGCCCGGACATAGCAGTAATGTACAATTTGCAAGGATACTTAAACAACACATCAAAAAAAACAAAAACACAAAGGTTGTTCCGGTATATGATCCTTGTAAAGAACCGCTATTTGACCAGCAATATATAGAAACCAAATTACCACATCGCTACCCATTTTTATTGGTTGATAAAATCATAGAGCAATCCGACAATCACATCATTGGCATAAAAAACGTAACATTCAATGAATGGTATTTCCAGGGCCATTTTCCAGGAAACCCAATTATGCCAGGAGTTTTGCAGGTAGAGGCCCTCGCTCAAACCGGAGGTATACTGGCTATGCATCTTAGCACTGATGGGGAATATGATACGTATTTTTTAAAAATTGATAATTGTCGCTTTAAAGCCAAAGTTGTTCCCGGTGATACAATGATTCTTAAAATGGAACTTGCTGCACCTATACGCAGGGGCATCTGTGAAATGCGTGGTACTGTTTATGTGGGAAACAAAGTGGCTACAGAAGGGTATTTCGTAGCCCAGATCGTGAAAAGATAGTTGAACAGTTAGTGAATAGTTGTAGAGCGATGGTTGACAGTAGTTTTGTCTGTAAATGATAGTCTAATTTCATTATTACATACCCGATCATATATTGCCGATCAATTAAAGATGCCAAAGGCATCGGAGGTTTATAACATTAAACATGTTTCCGGATAGGTACTACACCGAAGGGGTCACAGGAGGAAGATCCACTTTTCTACAAACCTTTTTACCCCGCGGGGATAATGGGCCGATGATTAAATACCAATTGTCCTCCCTTCAAGCATACGGTTTTGCTGAGAAACACGAGGATGAAGCCATCGAATGCGCCGTTTTCCTGACCGTTATTTTTCTTGTTTTCAATCTAAAAAATAGAGGATAAAAAGTGGATTAATTAACGGCTGAAACCCGCATAAGACTTGTATTTTTCGTACATTTGCACCTTCTCAATTAATCAACAATCTCCCTAAAGGAATTCCCCCAATATGAGCGTAGAAATTAAAGAACCAGTATCCCCCGCAAACAATAGTTATGGAGCCGAAAGCATTCAGGTTTTAGAAGGCCTGGAAGCGGTGCGTAAAAGACCCGCCATGTATATTGGAGATATCGGCGTTAAAGGTTTACACCACCTGGTTTATGAAGTAATAGACAATTCCATTGACGAAGCCCTGGCTGGTTACTGCACCAATATTGATGTTACCATTCACGAGGACAATTCCATTTCCGTTGAAGACGATGGAAGAGGTATACCCACCGGTATGCATTTGAAAGAGAAAAAAAGCGCATTGGAAGTGGTAATGACCGTTCTGCATGCGGGAGGAAAGTTTGATAAAGGATCCTATAAAGTATCCGGTGGATTGCATGGTGTGGGTGTAAGTTGTGTAAACGCACTTAGCAGTGACTTAAAAGCAACTATTTGGCGAGAAGGCAAAATTTTTGAGCAGGAGTACAAAATTGGCGTTCCTCAATACCCGGTAAGAGAAATTGGCACCAGCGAGAAGACCGGAACCAATATTCATTTTTGGCCCGATTACAGCATTTTCATCGTTTCTGAATACAACAGGGAAATACTTGAAAGCCGCATCAGGGAGCTGGCATTTCTGAATAAAGGACTTCGCATCAACCTGAAAGACCTCCGGGAAAAAGATGAGAATGGTGAAACCTATTTTAAAAGCTTTTACAGCGAAGGTGGTATCATAGAATTTGTTGAAATGCTGGATGCCAATGCGGGTCGGAATGCTTTGATCCCTAAAGTGATTTATGTGGAAGGCCATGATGAGAACAGTAATGTTATGGTTGAAGTGGCTATGTGTTATAATGACAGCTATAATGAACATATTTATTCATACGTAAATAATATTAATACCATTGAGGGCGGAACGCATGTAACTGGTTTTCGCAGGGCGCTTACCCGTGTTTTTAAAAATTATGGTGATAAGGAGAATATGTTTGAAAAAGCCAAAGTGGAAATTGAAGGCGACGATTTTCGGGAAGGTTTAAGCACCATTATTTCCATAAAAGTTCCTGAGCCACAGTTTGAAGGACAAACAAAAACAAAATTAGGTAACAGTGAAGTAAGCGGTGTGGTTGAATCAGCCGTCTCCAAAGCATTAGTAATTTACCTGGAAGAAAATCCTAAGGAAGCCAAATCCATCATCAACAAGGTAATATTAGCGGCGCAGGCTCGTGCCGCGGCCCGCAAAGCCAGGGAAATGGTTCAACGCAAATCCGTTTTAAGCGGTGGCGGTTTACCCGGTAAACTGGCTGACTGCAGCGAACGAGATCCCCAGCGTTGCGAACTATTTTTAGTTGAGGGTGATTCAGCAGGCGGTACGGCCAAACAAGGCCGCGATCGCAGTTTCCAGGCCATCCTGCCATTAAGAGGTAAGATACTGAACGTTGAAAAAGCCATGGAGCACAAGATCTATGAAAATGAAGAGATCAGGAATATGTACACTGCATTAGGTGTTACAGTTGGCACACCGGATGATCCAAAAGCTTTAAATATTGTAAAACTTCGCTATCACAAACTCATCATCATGACGGATGCTGATGTGGATGGTAGCCACATTGCAACACTGATACTTACTTTTATTTTCAGGTATATGAAGGAGTTGGTTGAACAGGGTTATGTATACATCGCTCAACCACCTTTATACCAGGTTAAAAGAGGTAAAGAAATGGCTTATGCATGGACAGAAGAAGAACGTAAAGCCATTATTGCACGTATTGCCGGCGGCAAAGAAGACAGTGTTTCTCTTCAACGGTATAAGGGTTTGGGGGAAATGAATTCCGAGCAACTATGGGAAACAACCATGAATCCCGCAACCCGTACCTTAAAGCAGGTGACTATTGAAAGTGCAGCAGAAGCTGATCGGGTTTTCAGTATGTTGATGGGTGATGAAGTGGCGCCACGTCGTGAATTCATAGAAACCCACGCAAAATATGCACGGATAGATGTTTAATTAAAATTTGAATTTATTTTAAAAATGGGCGATGATGATCATCGCCCATTTTTATATTTGATGAGTTTTACGCCTTTGTTGGTGTTTTCCCAGGCATTTGTGCGGAAGCCTCACCAACAAACAAATTTTTTGAATGATTTACTTCTCAGCAACGTCTCCCGTAGGGCACGTTGCGCATTTACGTTTAAATAAATTGAACATCCTGCATTTCCGTAATATTATTTTTCCACAGGTCTCCCAGTTTTTTATTTTGGTAATCAGAGCAATTTCGTATCGCAAGGAGCGCAATGAACCGCAATGGCCGCAATGGCCGCAAAGAATTACCAAAGTCCATTTGCGTTCTTTACGTCACCACGGAGTCTGCGTAGGGCACGTTGCGCATTTACGTTTAAAAAAATTGAACATCCTGCATTTCCGTAATATTATTTTTCCACAGGTCTCCCGGTTTTTTATTTTCTAATCAAAGCATTTCATCGGGAATTCTGACAACTGGCCGGAGAGTAAAAAGCAAATACCATCATTCGTATCGCAAAACCGAAATGACCGCAAGGAATTCTGATGCTCCATAGCATCCATTATGATTTTTCGTTATTGCTGTGTTCCATTTCAAAGTTATGAAGGACACTATAGAGTATACACGAAGTTCACAACTTAGTGTCCTCTGTGGTTCTTCGTGTTCATTGTATTCCATTCCAAATTGAGTATTGCAATTTTGGTCACAATTCCAACAAGAGAATACACAAAGCTCACGATTATTTAATCTAAAGGTTTTTGCGAAAACCTTGCCACTCTTTGCTAAATCATTCGCGTTTCTTCAATTAAAAACTCTTACCGCTGAAAGCTGATAGCTGGCCGCTGACAGCCCGCTTACCTGACTCTTTTGAATTCTTTTTTGGAACCAATAATTTTTATTCCCATATAACCCAAAACCTCAAGGTTGCCATCTGATTTTATTTTTGCTTCTGCATCATAAGTTTTGCCTGAATTAGGGTCTTGAATTTTGCCATTAGTCCACATCTTTTTTCTTGAATTAAAATTCAGGTTTTCAAGAATGATAAATCCTATCGGCTTTTTCTTATCATTATCTTTTGTCCAGGTAATTTTGCCTTTGTATTCTTTTCCTGCCTTAAATACCTCAATGATCATATCCTCTTTTGGAACCCTCATCCATTTCCCAACAACAGCATCAGATTTATCCTGAGAAAAAACTGGAGAAAAGAAAAAAATTGTCAAAATCAGTAATGTATACTTCATTTGGTACATCGTTTATTCTAATAAAAGGTCTCATTTCAATAAAGCTAAACTACCCTAATCTTACATAAACCTTGCCCATTGCGGCAAATGAATGTAATGTAAATTTAAATTGAAAAAATTTTAGGCTTAATCTCTTATATTCTAGTCATAATGAATAATTAAAACTTCCTTGCAATCCCTTGCGTTCTATTATTACTGAGTTTAAAGTATGTACCGCGAAGAGCGCTAAGAACCGCAATGGCCGCAAAGAATTACCAAAGTCCATTTGCGTTCTTTGCGAAAGACTTTGCGTTCATTGCGATACCCTTTATCGATTTCCGATCGCACTCGGGAAATATTTCCCAGCCAATTGCTTTCTCGACAGGTCTCCCGAGTATATTTTCGTATTCAAAGAAATTTTATCGGGGAATTCTGGCAACGTTTCGAGAGTAAAATGCCAATAACATTCTTTCGTATCGCAATGTGAGTAATGAAACGCAATGGCCGCAAAGAATTACCAATTTTCACTTGCATTCTTTGCGAAAAACTTTGCGTTCTTTTCCATACACATTAAGCAATTTCCGAGCGCTCCCGGGACATATCTCAAGTCAATTGATTTCCCGGCTGCTCTTCCAGGTTTGTATTTTCGTCATCAAAACAATTTTATCGGGGTATATCAGTAAGTATTTTATAAAAAAAGGGCGATGTTGATCATCGCCCATTTTTATTATTTAATGGGTTTTAGTTTATTATCAACTACCCAGTTACCGATTTTATTTCCCAGGTCCTGGCCGGCTTTACAGGAGAAACGAAAATGAATGCCGGCCATGATTCTTGATTCTGCATTTTCATTCGCAGCTTCACTAAGGGAGTTAAAACTTCTCGTACTTCCTTCAGGCACTGCTGTAAAAGAGGTCATGGTAAAAGGTGTTTCATCACCCACCAGTTGTGCTAAAACCGTTGCAGCGGCATTACCGAGCGTACTATGCGTTGAAGGATAATCCTGAACAGGAGGAGTGGGTTCTGCAGGTTCCCAATTTTTTACAGGAATAGTTTTTTCGTTTCCATCAATTGCTGCATTACGAATAGCTGTATAAGGCCGCCAGAAATTATAATGCATTTTAGCATCCCATCCGGCAATGTATGAATCTGCCAACGCCATATTTACCAAAGCAAACAAACGAGCTGTTTCAAAAAGATCCAGCGGTTTGTTTTTTACTGCCTCCCGGGCCACCCTGTTCCAGCCGGCTTCTGAAAACTCGAACCAGAATTTATTTAAACTGCTTTGGTCTTCAGTTCTTAAGGAACTTGTACGGCTGCCAATCTGTAACACTTCATTAAAATCTTTTGCATATTGCTCACTGTCAATTGCCGGGTAAGGACCTGGCCTGAACTGGTTTTTGGATTGCAACGAAAATAAATTTACATGCTCCCAAAATGGAGCAAACAAAAAATAAAATGGAGGAACCAATTGATAAATACCACCTATTACAGGTGAAGCTGATGAGGATAATGATACTAAAGTTGATGAACCTGAAGGTGTTGGTAATTTAGCCATGACTTCACCCACTGAACCATCATTTAACCACACCTTAATCATTTGGTTTGCCGCAGCTTTACTCAAATGCCTTTCTTTTTTGCATTTCCTTCAGAAACAGATTTTAAAGATTGATGTAAAGCTGAATCCAGGTATGCCTTTTTTCCGGGAATTTCATACAGCAAAACCTGGTATGCTGCGGTTGCTGCTGCAGCTATGGGATCAGCACCCGGATCCTTTCCTGTAAAAGCATACCGTTCATATTTTCCCGGTACCATTTTTAAGAAAAATGGGTGATTTTAAAAATGTTTATAAATACCCAAAACTTAGCTCTACGGTAATTTTTAAACGGGGAATCAGAAAATTTACCTAATTTACAGAAATAGCAAACCGGTAAAACGGCATTTTAAAACGGTTACTAACCCCAAAAAAAAATAACTATGTCAGACATCAAATTAACAGCCTACAATGTAAAAACAAAAGAAAAAGGTGTTCCTATTATGGATGCCGTAATAAAAAAAACAGCTAAAGGAGCTTACATGGTGCAAGGTCATGACGGAAAAGGTAATAAGCTAACTACCCTGGTCAATGCAGAAAAAGCTCTGGGTGCTATTAAAGCGGGAATAGCTAAACAGGATTTTTAAACCACATAAAATTTATTTTATAAAAGAACCCGGTTATCGCCGGGTTTTTTTTTATTTGATTTCCATTTTAAAAAGTTATGCAAGTTTACATTCCTGCGTTTAATGTGGTTGAAAATCGGACGTAATAATTAAAAATCATACTCCAATAGATTATTTCTTAATTAATCTAAACACTTTTTGTTGATTATCAGCTTCTACCCGTATCATATAAACGCCTCCGGGATATATATTTTCAATTAAATTTATACTGAATTTCTGCTCAAAACCAGTGGCCACGGGTTCCCAATTTTTTAATATTCGTCCCGAGGCATCTGATAATTGAATTTTAAGTTTTGAACCTTCATTTGCCTGGAAAATAAGGTTAAACTCCCCATTAGAAGGATTGGGAAGAACTTTCCAATTTTGGGATATTCCATAAACTACCGACCTAACCGGTGAGTATACATATCTCCCATCCCGGTCTACCATTTTTAACCTGTAAAACCTTGGCGTGTTTTTACCTGGTTCCCTGTCAATATGTTCATAATTAATTTGTTGGTTGGAATTTCCGGTAGCTGCAACGAACCCAATATTTTCAAAATGATTTAATTGAAAACTATTATTTCCTTTTGCTAATTCAATTTCAAAACGATCCAGTTCATTTTCTGTTGCCGTTATCCATTGCAGGCTAACATCATTACCGTTTTGTTTTTTAGCTGTAAAAGATAAAAGTTTTACCGGTAGAGGAGTAGTACCCTCGGGACCACCATCATTCAACCAAAATTCAGAGAAATTTTGCACCTCAAATTCTGCATAATATCCTTTATCAAAAGGAATTTTATCCACTTCTTCAGGAATTATAAATAGCCATTCTCCACCATTATTATCTGCCGTTGTTCCATTCTCCAAATTTTTAGTGGTATGCGTGTATTTTGAAACACCTAATCCATATCCGCTAACAGGTTTTGAACAGGTCCCGCATCCACTTGCATTGATCAGGTTTTCTGTTTCATCATCCAAAAAATAAAAACGAACCCGAACAGGTTGGGCAATTATTGTATTTTCTGGTTTAATTGTAATATTTCTGTTATGATAATATTGTCCCGACATAAAACGTACTGCTCCATCATTTATATAAGTTTGAACAGAAGTGTTTCCCAGGTCCTGGCCAACAGGTAATATGGACGCTATTAATTTTCCATTCTCCGTAAAGTGTACCCAATCAGTACCGGAAACTGGCTGGGTAACAGGAGCATTCATGGTTATACCATCATAAATACCAAAACTATTATCGTAAATATGAATATCATCTATAGCAATACCTTCCCGGGTAACTCCAGGATCGGACCTTAAAACTATACGTATTCTCAATGCAGGAATATCTGTAGGTAAGGAAACTGTAACTACATGCCAACGGGTATAATTTTCAACACTCCAAACTGTATTACCCGCATAATTCTTATTATACCAATTTACACCTGAAGTTGCATCACCCAACCGCATCCAGGAATTTCCATCAATTGAATATTCAACAAAAATAGCATCACAAAGCGAGCTGCCGCAATCTTCAATATCCAAGGCCAAACTGAAACTTAAAGTTGGATTGCTTAGACCAGTGATATCAAAACAGGGTGAATACAAGTATGAATTTTCATCATTGTTATAATTTCCATTTAAATTAGTCTTCCACACTTTTGTACCACTTGCGGCCTGGTTTATTACAGGAGAAACCGGGATTCCATATGCCCAGGAACTGTTTATACCGGATGCATACCAATAACCTGCTGATGTTTCAAAATTTTCCAGATAGGGAAAATCGCTGATAATGGGTGAATTAGTTAATTGCAATCGCGCTGTGTCGTTATTCCTGAAATTATCCGAATCAAGATCGACCCAACTAACAATTTCATGATTTCCGAAAGCTGAAAGATTAACCGGGGTGGTAAAACTGTAAGAAAGAGTTTCATTTCCATTCACCACTGGAATTATTTCTGTGATGGTAACGCCGTTATTGACATTTAACCGGATAGGAACATTATTAATAGTTTGGTTGGCACTGTTTCGTATAGTAACCGTTACCTGAGCTGCAGCTCCTAGTCCGCAATCGACCTGGGCTGGTTCATCAATACTGAGTAATTGTATATCGTCAATAGCTTTATATAGTTTGATATCATCAAAACTATACCCATTTCCCCAGGTATTATCAGAAGCCATTACTACGCCTTCCTGTCCCCACCTGGCCTGGAAACTGGTTGAAAAATTCTGGCCGTTTGCCGCCAGAAGATCTCCTAATTCTAAACTAGCAGATCTTTTGTAGACGCCTGCTGATGCCTGGTTTAAAGAAAGATCATAAACTTCTATCCAAGGGGTTATTGGATTATCATTACCCCTGATCCAAATACGGTTATTTATGTTTGCATATTGACTATGATGTTTAAATTGAAAATCAAGCCTCACATCATCTATTGTTGCATCATAATTCACCAGGTTATAGGTGCCTGTTAAAAAATTTGTAACTGCCGGATTGGTATAATTACTTGCATCGAGTGTAAACGCGTTTGAGCCTGAATAAGAAATTCCAGAACTAAAAAAAGTTCTCAATCTGCCATTGTTTTGATGCGTCGTTTTAAAATCATACCGATCGGCACCTTTCAAACCTATTCGATCATTGATGTAGCTTTCCTGTTCTGCCGCCTCAACATCATCTTTAAAAACATTGGTTAAATCAAGGGCTTCATTGGGTAAATGATTAACCATCACCGTTAGTTGATTATTCATTATGACCGGATCCGGATACGCATTATTCACCACTTCTGCTTGAATGGAATAACTGCCAATGGATGAAAGATCAACACCTGGGAATATAACATCCAGGTTTGCCCCAGCTGCAAGAGGGTTGGTAATATTTTGCACGCTACCTGGCAACCCATTGATGGTAAAACTTACCGTAAAATTTGTAGCTGCTGCATCATCCAGGTTTTTTACCCGGATAATCAAATCTTCAGAAGAAGTTAATGCTGTTGAAGTAAGTGTTCGTCCAGTTCGTGGTGAAAGAATGCTATCTATTTTAAGGTCATAATCAGACAAGGTTCCGCTACAGGTTCCTGTTGCAGGCATACGTGAAACGGCCAGTGCTCTTCTTCCGGAAATTCCATTATTTATAGCTCTAACACTTACCCAATACACAGAATCTTTCGCTAATCCTCCCAAAGCATATTGTAATGTAGTTGCATCGGGGGTTAAAAAAACTGAAACCATTTTTTTACCAAACAAACGCATCACCTCATATTGGGTAGCGCCGGTAACAGGAGTCCAGGTAAGATTTATATATCCTTCACACTGCACTGCAGCCAGTGAAACGGTTGGCCTACCTAAAATGGTAAACGGCTGGCTAACGCTTTGCGCCCCGGTTCCATTATTCGTAATTCTGACCAGGGCCTGGTTGGTGGTTATATTAGGAACTGCCCAATTGTAAAATCTTACACCGGCAGCAGATTGAAAGGATGTCCAGTTACTTCCATTATCTGTTGAAATTTCAATGGTAAATGAATTAGAAACGATAGAAGCATCCTCCCAGGTTAATAGTATGGTTTCTGCAGGTATTAATGTTTCGCCTCCAATCGGATGTGTTAATTCAATTCCTGCCGGAATAATATCATAAACCAAAAAATATTCCTGTTGGGGATTTTGATTTATAGCAGTTCCCTTAACCATAACGGAATAATCTCCGGCTTCGGGATTATTGATTACCACCTGCTCCATATTATTGAGCTGGTCTATACCAGTAACTGAATTATTTTGAACATTTGCTGGAGATGGGTTTAATATACCTGGTAAAACAATAGAAGACGAAGGAGTAGTTAATTCAAGGTCCAAATCATTTACCAATGTTTTCGCGGACAAACCAGAAGCTGAAGGATCATGCCAATAAAGCATGACTTTAATTTGGGCGGTACCTGAAGGTACACCAGAGATAGTATGAATATTATTGGTACCCTGTGAAATAGAAGCGCTAAAATAATGTTCATTTTCTAACATTTCGGATGATCGGCGCAGGTTCATTAAACCATAACCATTTCTAAAATCGGGACCAGGATTTCCGATATCTGCTGCCCCGTTACAAATCAGGGCTTTCATCAATCCGCTTTTGGGATCCAGGTTTCCGTTTTGTTCCCGGTATTGCTGGTATAATAATGCCAATCCACCAGAAACAGCGGGTGTTGAATTACTGGTACCAGTACTTGAAAAATAACCATTGTTATTTCCTGTTGAAACTATTCCGGAACCTTGTGCAGTTATTTCAGGTTTCACGCGACCATCTTTTACCGGGCCTTTACTTGAATTGCTGTAATTCATACCTCCAACGGTAATTACATTTTTGGCTGATTGAAAACTTCCCAAAACTGTTTGAAATCCGATGGGATATGGGCTACAATTAACCGATCCGTCATTGCCTGCAGCAAATACATGTTGTAAATTTGGCATATCAAATGCCTGCTGATCCATGATATAAGAAATCAGGTCATAATATCCGGCATACTCACAGTTATTGTTAACAGCACCATAAGAATTATTTGTAACTACCATATTATGGTCATTAACATAAGCAGGTGCATTAGTGATTATTCTGCTGAATGTTTGGCTGATGATTGTTGCACCTGGTGCAAAGCCTTTATTCTTTTCTTCCCTGATACCTCCACCAGCCACCGTTCCGGTAACATGTTTCCCATGCGATTCATTAGTAGCAACAGCGGATCGATCAATAACCCGGTTTGAAAAATCAATATGTGAAATAATATTGGCGTTATCACCCACTCCAACAACCACACCTTCACCGTCCAGATCCTTTCCTCCAACACCACTTCCTGCACTCAGTGCCCTGGCAGCTGAATAAGCCTGGCTGGAAAAATTCAATGGCTGATCCGGGTGTGGAATAGGTTCAATATATTCCAGGAATGAAAAGGAGGCTATCTCTAATAATCTATCCTTCGCAATTCTGAAACCTATAACATGGTACCTGGAAAACTGCTGATCAATAATTTCAATATTTTTTTGTTTTAAAAGTTGCTGAATTTCTTCCAGGGTCAAAGATTTTGGGAAACTTGCCAAAAGCTCAATGGTTCCTGGTTGTTTTTGAGCCCACTGTGGTATAAAACCTGAAGCCAAAGCCGGATGTAATTTTTGGGACGGCGATAGTTGGAAAATCGAAATTGCATTGGAGCGTTTTAAAACCTGAACAGAAAGACGATTATGAACGGATGCCAGGTAGGTATAATGAGGCAGATAATTCAATAATTCAATACCTGAGGCAGACAATAATTTCCTTTCCCCTGCACCTGGAGTTTTAAGAAATTGAATATAAATAAATATTTTATCCTGCCATTTCTGACCATGCAGGTTAATGCTATCAATAGTATGTTGGTTGATATTTGATGCCGGATAAAAGGTACCGGTTTTAAGATAAACAGAATGCGTGTCATTATGCTGACCAAAACAGGAATAAGCTATAAAAAATAAAAAGGTAATAGTGGTGAGGATATGAATTTTCATAAGTCGTATAATACTTTAAATATAATATTTATTCCCGCTACCAGGACCTGGTCATTTAAAGCTATTCCATAACGTCAGAAATGGTTGGATGTTTTATAACAGCGTGGTGAACTTGTGTAAGAAATTGGTGCATATCCTCCATGGAAGTTGTGGGAGCTACCACAAGAAGGAACAATTTTCCTATTTGTTTCAATTTAGCCTTATTGGTTCCGATTTGAATAAACGAAAGCATATTTTGGAAGATTTCAGACTCAAAATAAGGAGAATCCGGCCGGTTGATAAAGTAACATTTCAAAACAGAATCTTTCATGAGCATTTTTTCAAATCCAAGTTGTGTAGCTATTTTTCTGCATCGGACAGTAATAAAAAGATCTTCTACCTGTTTTGGAACAGGGCCAAAACGGTCAGCCAATTCAGCATGAAAATCCAGAAGTTCCTGTTCTGTTTCACAATTATCCAGGCGCTGATAAAGGGATAATCTTTCGGTTATAGATTCCACATAATTATCCGGAATCAAAATTTCCTGGTCAGTATCAATGGTACAATCCGTTACAAAATCATCTTGTATGGAAATTTCTTCTTTAAAAAGGTCTTTAAAGCGGCTGCGTTTTAATTCACGAATAGCTTCATTTAAAATTTTTTGGTAAGTATCAAAGCCGATATCGGCCATAAACCCACTTTGTTCTCCTCCCAGCATATTTCCAGCACCCCGAATATCCAGGTCTCGCATGGCAATGTGAAAACCACTTCCCAGTTCACTGTGTTGCTCCAGCGTTTGCAAACGTTTACGACTGTCATTGGGTAAGGTACGCATGGGCGGAGCCAATAGATAACAAAATGCTTTTTTATTGCTGCGTCCTACCCTTCCCCTTAGCTGGTGGAGATCACTTAATCCAAAATGATGCGCATTATTAACTAAAATAGTATTCACATTAGGTATATCAACTCCACTCTCCACAATATTGGTACAAACCAGAACGTCATATTTACGGTCAATGAAATCCAAAATATGTTTTTCCAGTTCATGACCTTCCATTTGCCCATGAGCATAACCTATACTCAGATCCGGACAAAGGCCCTGAATGATACCGGTCATTTCCGCAAGGCCAAGAATTCGGTTATGAATGAAAAATACCTGACCACCGCGTTCTGCTTCAAAGTAGATAGCATCCCGAATAAAATCCTGGTTAAATACATGCACTTCAGTTTGGATAGGTTGCCGGTTTGGAGGTGGTGTATTAATGATGCTCAAATCCCGGGCACCCATAAGGCTGAACTGCAAAGTTCTTGGGATAGGCGTTGCCGTTAGAGTAAGGCAATCTATGGAAATCCGCATGGCTTTAATCTTCTCCTTATGCGCCACTCCAAATTTTTGTTCTTCATCAATGACCAGTAAACCAAGATCTTTATACTTTACATCTTTACCTAATAATGCATGGGTACCAATAATGATATCGATTTTACCTTCTTCCAGCTTTTTATAAATCTCTTTTTTTTGTTTGGCTGATTTAAAGCGATTGACAAATTCAATTGTAACAGGAAAATCATTTAACCGATCACTGAAAGTTTTATAATGTTGAAATGCAAGGATAGTAGTTGGTACTAACACGGCTGCCTGTTTGCCGTCAATTACCGTTTTGAAAGCGGCACGGATGGCAATTTCTGTTTTTCCAAAACCAACATCGCCACAAACCAACCGATCCATGGGCGAAGGCGCTTCCATATCTTTTTTTACATCAGCAGTGGCCTTACTTTGATCTGGTGTATCATCGTAAATAAAAGAGGCTTCTAATTCAGTTTGCATATAATTATCCGGTGCATGCTGAAAACCATTTTGCGCCTTTCGCTCTGCATATAATTTAATCAGGTCGAAGGCAATTTCTTTTACTTTAGATTTTGTTTTTTCCTTCAGCTTATTCCACACATCGCTGCCTAATTTATTCACTTTAGGCACCGATCCTTCTTTCCCTGAAAATTTAGAAATTTTATGCAGTGAATTGATATTGACATAAAGTATATCACTGTCTTTATACAGTATTCTGACGGCTTCCTGCAGCCTGCCATTCACTTCTATTTTTTGAAGACCACTGAATGTACCCACGCCATGATCAATATGCGTGACATAATCACCCGGTTGCAATTCCCGCAGCGTACGCATGGTTAGCGCCTTGTTTTTATTATAGGCCTGCTTAATGCGGTATTTATGATAACGTTGAAATATATGGTGATCTGTATAACAAACAATTTTAAGGTCTTCATCAATAAAACCTTCATGTATGGCTGTTGCTAAAGGCGTGAAATGAATGTTTGCACCCAGGTCTTCAAAAATGCTGTGCAATCTTTCCAGTTGTCGTGGATTTTCGGCAAAAAGATAAAGCTGGAATTTTTTTTCCTCCCATTTTTTCAGATCGTTGATTAATAATTCAAACTGGCGGTTGAATGCTGGTTGTTCTTTTGTTTGAAAAACTAATTCAAGGTGATGTGATAATTCTGAAGGTCGTGGACCAAATTCTACCAGGTGCTTTAATGTAAGTCCATGGATGAATTCTTTTGATGAAATAAAATTTTTTTTCTCTGGAATATGTTTCTCACTATCCTCTTCATTTTCCAGTATCATTTGACCAGTTTCAATGGCTTCCATGAAATTATCCAGATCAGCTTCAACCTGTTCCAGTTTTTCAAGACACAAATCCTCATCCTGCATCCAGACAATTGAATTAGATGGCAGAAAATCCAGGATGGAAACCCGTTCCATTTCAATTTCATCGTCACTCTTTGCATGCCCCATGTTTGGGATTATGGAAACTTCAAGCAACCGTCGTTCACTTAATTGCGATTCAGGATCAACAATACGAATGGAATCGATTTCATTACCAAAAAGTTCTATTCTGTAAGGTTTTTCATTGCCGAAAGAATAAATATCCAGTATACCGCCGCGTATGGCAAACTGACCCGGCTCGTAAACAAAATCAGTTCTTTTAAATCCATAATCAACCAGCTTGACTAAAAGTGCATCCACATCCAGTTCGTCACCCGTTTTTACCCTGATCAGGTTTGCAGATAAACTAGATGGCAATGCGACCTTTTCAGACAAAGCTTCAGGATATGTAACCATGATGCCTGTTCTGCTTCCGGATGGAGAAGAAAACTTCATCAATGCTTCTGTCCGAAGCATCATGTGCGATGAATGTAATTGACTGAAATTCTTTTTGCTTTTAAAAGAAGAAGGAAAATAAAAAATATTCAGCGCATCTGTAAGGCTTTCCAGAGTGTTATGAAAATAGGCAGCTTCTTCTTCATCATTACAAACTACCAGGTGATTTAGCTGCTTGCAGGAAGGATGTAAAAAAACAGCGGCCGTTATAAATTGAGATGCACTTCCCTGGAGGTTTTTAAGATAAATTCTTTCCGGTTTGGACAAAGTGAGCCTGTCGGCTAACTGAAATAGCCGGGGTGATTGAATATATTGCTGCAACAAAACCTGCACACTCATTGGGGCCGCAAAGATAAAAAAGTAACTTATATAAGGATGATGAGTGTCAATTAACGATAAAATATTAATTTGCTGGATTACATTCAAACCCTGTACAAATCCTGATATGAAATTGAAATCTATTTTGCTTATATTATGTGTTGTTTGTTTAACTGGTGGTGGTATAATTTACTTTTTAGAATCCGGAGAAAAGAAGTCTACAAAAACGGAATCCAAAAATGAAAAAAGAGCACGTTTTCATTGGCAAAGAGTTAAGTATGATGTAGACTTAATGAAGGATCCGGCTACAGGAAAGATCCCCCGTGGAATATTTGAACTGGAAAGGGCGCAGGCTCTTGCAATTCCATTAAAAGAAAATATTTCCAATGCACTAGCCCGCACCACTCAATTAAATACCTACTTCCCAGCCGGACCTAATAATATAGGAGGCCGTACCCGTGCATTAGCTTACGATGTGCGTTATAACGGGAGCAGCAATCGGGTTATATTGGCCGGTAGTGTGAGTGGCGGCATTATGCGGAGTGCTGATGGCGGCAATAGCTGGACCCGGGTTTCACCCGAAAATGATATTCATAATATTAGCGCTATTGCACAAGATCCACGCAGCGGATCACAGGATATTTGGTATGCCGGCAGTGGTGAAAGTTTAGGTAACAGTGCAAATATTATTGGAGCGCCATATTATGGCCAGTATGTTTGGAAATCCATTAATAATGGCGTTACGTGGACAAGGGTTTCTCTGAATATTACGGATATCCCAGGCAACGGAAGCAGTGCGAACCTTGAAGAATTTGACCATCCTTTCGATTTTGTACACCAGGTTGCTGTTAATCCTTCAAACGGCCATGTTTATATTGCTGGTCATCGTCGGGTTATGAGAACTACCGATGGGGGAAATAGTTTTAGTACGGTTTTTGGAAGTACCGTGCCGGCCAATTCAAGTAATGGACAGAGTGATATTGTGATCACCAATTCGGGTAAAATAATTCTTGCTGTAAACGGTGGAAATCCTGACCAGTCTTTGCGTGGCGTTTGGACATCTGCAAGCGGCAACCTGGGAAGTTATACCCGTATAGCCGGCGGCACAACCGCAGGAGCGGATTTGGTAACCGGCTGGCGGGGTAATTCTACAGATGATGAAAGCAGAAGAATTGTTCTTGGTTTGGCACCCAGTAACCAAAACATCGTTTATATTTTATATGAAAATGGATTATCAAGTGACCCGCCTGATTCAAAGCCGGAGGCAGATCTTTTTAAATTAAATATGAGTGGAGGTACAAATACATGGACCAATTTATCTATCAATGTTCCGGATTACTCGGCTGCGAATCTCAGTGGTTCAGATCCATTCACTGTTCAGGGCGGTTATGATATGATGGTTAAAGTAAAACCGGATAATGAAAACTTTGTTATACTGGGTGGCACTAATTTATACCGGTCAACCAATGGTTTCAGTACATCGATAAATGATAATCCGTCAGGTACCTGGATCAATGGGTATGCCACTAATTTTACATATGCATTGTACCCCAATGGTCACCCGGATATGCACAACCTGGCCTTTAATCCCGCCAATCCAAACGAAGCGATATCCGCCAATGATGGCGGGCTTCAGAAAACCACTAACATTTCCGCCGCCACAGTTACCTGGACGATGACACCCAATTACCAAACACTTCAATATTATCATATTGCCATGGATCCCGGGATAGACAGAAATAATTTTTCCGGCGGATCCCAGGACAATGGAACCCACTACCGCGACAAGACCGGAACCTTACAACCTGCTGCTGACAGTAATAATCATTTTCGGATCATAGGGGGAGATGGTGGAGCGCAAGGCATTTCAATGTTAAGTCAAACAACCACCAATCAATATTTATATGGATCATCCCAATATGGAAATATTGTAAGAACACGTCTTACAAATGGAATAACTTCTACCAGTATCAGACCCAATAATCTTACACCATCTTTTGATGATGCTACGAATGAATTTGGTGAATTCGTCACCAATTTTCGTTTGAACCCTGATAATACGGAAGATCTGTATTATGTAAATTTTAATCGATTATTCAGAACAACTGCAGCTTCCACAGTTTCAGCAGGTGGATGGGTTGAATTAACCGGTGTAAGCAATACTATTGATCCATCAAATGGCACTACGATAGCCATCAGGGCTTTGGCATTTAGCAGGGGTCCTTATACTTCCAGTCATATATTATATATTGGTACCACCAACGGCAGGATCTACCGCCTGGATGATCCACGAAATGTAGCTGCAAGTACATCACCCATCAACATTACTCCGCCAGGTGTTAATGGAAACGTTCAGGATATAGCAGTAAATCCGAACAATGATGATGAAGTGATGGCGGTTGTTTCTAATTATGGGGTAATAAGTGTTTGGTGGACCAATAATGCAAAGTCGGCTAATCCTACCTGGAAAAATGCCGAGGGCAATTTAACCTTGCCATCTTTCAGAAGTTGCATGATAGTCGTAAAGAAAGATGCTTCAAATAATCCAATTACAGAATATTATGTTGGCACTTCAGTGGGTTTATACAGTGTAGCTAATTTAGGTACTACCCTTATTGCAAACCAGTCCCCCGTGTGGGTTAGAGAAGGTGGAAATGTTCTAAATTTTGCCGTGATACAATCTCTTGCCTACAGGCCATTGGATAATGTGATGCTTATTGGCACACATGGAAATGGAATGTATTATGCCAATATCGGTAGCCCCAACTTCACCCCTAATTTAAATACAGGTATTAATGACCCGGTATTGAATGACAGGAATTTTATTCGTTCAGTTTATCCTACCATTTCAGCAGACCAGGTTAACTATCAAATCGGAAATATGTTCGCTGTTAAAAAGCTTTCAGTACAGATTATAAATCTATCGGGCCAGGTAGTATGGAAAAAAGAAACCGGCTACCAAAATGGAATGGCTGATATTTCGAGGTTTAGCCGGGGTGCCTATATCCTCATAATTAACAGTGATGATAACAAATACAGGCATTTGCAAAAAATTGTAAAAAAATAATTTCTCTTTATTAAATTTATCTTTTAACAATGTATTGCAACAAAAACAGGATTAAATGCATCCTTATTTTATGAAACAGAAATTTTTATTACTCGCTGTTATGATCCTGTCTGCCTGGTCATATACATTTTCTCAAACTAAAGTTTATGCCTATGCGCAACCTGTTGTTTCAGGCGTAAGTCCCCAGGGAATTATTGATGAAACGGGGAAAGAAGTTAAACCACAACAAAGGGCAAGGTTCAATCATTATTTTTATATACAACACAGCCGATGCAAAAAAAATGTGGAACCTGTAGCCATTTGGATGGATGGAAGGGCTTGGCAGGTAAAATTTCAACCAGTGGACAGTACACCGGTTTATATAACTGATGTAAAATTTCCAGTTAATCCGGAAAAAGTCATACTTGTTCCAAAAACCCGTAAAAAGGTTTTGTCAGTCCAGATAGATTATGAACGTCCGGTAGAAACACCAGCTTCTGCATCATTACAAAAAATAATTAATGATTCTGCAATAGTATTTGAATACACTATCAACGGAAAAACAAAATATAAATCACTCAAAAAGCTAATGTTGTTAGAACCGGTGGCCACTATGTAATGCCACATCGAACATTAAGCAGGTTATTAATATCAATAAGGCGGTAGTTGAACTGCCTTTTTTCTTTATTCTGATTTTTAGTAAAAGAAACCCTTGCCGGTGTTTTAAACTTCTTAATTTCAATTGTCCGATTATTAAAAAATATTACTATGGCTCTATTACCATGGCAAACCGGCAAGGTCATCAGGGTAGAAAATGCAACTGTTCATACAAAAAGGTTTTGGATTGAAGTTTCTGGTGTTTCCTCTTTTGATTTTAAACCAGGGCAATTTGTTACCATCGACCTGCCCATACACGAAAAACCTAATAAAAGATGGAGAAGTTATTCTATAGCATCATGGCCCGATAGTACAAATGTTTTTGAGCTGATCATTGTATTGGTACCGAACGGACCTGGATCAAAATATTTTTTTAACCAGGTTGAAATTGATACCGAATTAACCTTTCGCGGCCCGCTTGGCGTTTTTACCCTTCCTGAAAAAATCGATAAACCCGTTTTTTTAATTTGCACAGGTACGGGAATAGCACCGTTTCGAAGCATGGTGCATTATTTGAAACTGAATAATATTCCACGCCAGAATTTATACCTGATCTGTGGATCCAGGACGCAGAAAGAATTGTTGTACCATGAAGAATTGTGCGAGTTACAAGAGGATTTTGATAAATTTCATTATATACCAACTTTAAGCAGGGAGGATTGGAACGGCCGCAAGGGATATGTACATCCCATTTATGAAGAAATGTGTAAGGATAAACCGGATGCTATTTTTTACTTATGTGGTTGGAAGAATATGATAGATGAAGCCAAACAAAGAATTCTTGCCATGGGATACGATAAAAAAGCCATTCGCCAGGAATTATATGGATAAAACCTGAGAATGACTTTCTTAAAAAAAATATCAGCAATTAAAAACTATATCCCACACCCACCGCAGCGAAAGGCTGTATAAAACCATTTGCTATTAGCGGGGTGAACCCAATGCGCCATGTAAAGCCACCATCTATAGGCTGACGGCGATACATAAACGAAAATGTTCCGAATACTGAAGTCTTATCTTCCGTATCAAAATCCAAAACATTTAATTTGCGACCCAGCACGGTAGCTCCGGCGCCAACTTCAAAAGTATGTGGGGAATTATTTTTACCAAAAATATAATTCAACTGTACGGGGAATGTAACCACCGATACCTGGTCACTGTTAAAATTTCCGTTAGGATCCACTTCATCATCCCAGGTTGTAACAAAGCCTACCCCAACACGGCCACCTAAACCCAGGTGAGATTTCTTAAATCGACCATCATAATTAGCTGAAAACAATATGCCGGGTCCTCCTAATTCTGCATAAAAAGAATTTCTGCCAGGCACTTTTACGGATTGGTCGTTATCCTGCGCCAATAAGCTTACGGAACATAAAAGAGTACAGATAATTAATAAAGTTTTTTGCATGTTGTATTTTTTGATCAATGACCACACAAATTAAATGATCGCTGCTCAATAAATTGTTAAGAGATGATGGATTGTGATACAAGGTTTTTAATCGTGTCAATTGGAATGCGTTCCTGGAGCATGGTGTCCCTGTATCGAATGGTCACTGTATTATCTTCTTTGGACTGATGGTCCACCGTTACACAAAAAGGTGTACCGATTGCATCCATCCTTCTATAACGTTTACCAATAGTGTCTTTTTCTTCGTAAAAACAACGGAAGAAAGATTTACAATCGTTCATGATACTACGTGCAATATCAGGAAGCCCATCTTTTTTGGTAAGTGGCAGAATGGCCAATTTAATGGGTGCCAGCATGGGTGGTAATTTTAAAACCACGCGGCTATCATTCTTTTCATCCGTGCTCAGGTCTTCTTCCAGAAATGTTTCACTCAAAATCATCATTACCGTCCGATCCAGACCTATTGAAGTTTCCACTACATATGGAATGTAATTCTGGTTGATCTCGGTATCAAAATATTGTAATTTCTTTTTGCTGAATTCCTGGTGCCGGCGCAGGTCATAATCCGTTCGGGAATGAATGCCTTCCACTTCTTTAAAACCAATAGGAAAATCATATTCAATATCGCAAGCCGCATCTGCATAGTGAGCCAATTTAACATGGTCATGAAAACGATAACGGCCAGCCTGTACACCCAGGCTAAGGTGCCATTTCATCCGTTCAGCTTTCCAGTATTCATACCATTCCATTTGTGTCCCCGGTCGAACAAAGAATTGCATTTCCATTTGTTCAAATTCACGCATACGAAAAATAAACTGGCGGGCTACAATCTCGTTTCTAAAAGCTTTACCGGTTTGCGCAATACCGAATGGAATTTTCATCCGACCGGTTTTTTGAACATTCAGGAAATTGACAAAAATACCCTGCGCAGTTTCAGGTCTTAAATAAATAGTATCGGCATCATCAGTAACACTTCCCATTTGGGTGGAAAACATCAGGTTAAATTGCCTGATATCGGTCCAGTTGGCTGATTTGCCAATAGGACACTGAATGTTCTGGTTGATGATCAGTTTTTTCAATCCATCAAAATCATCTTTGGCCAGTAATTGTTCCATATCATGGATCAATGCATGGGCTTCATCTTCCCTGTTTTCACTAGCCATTTCTTCAGCCTTGGCTTCAATTAAATGATCTACCCTGTATCTTTTATTACTGTCCTTATTATCAATCATGGGATCACTGAAATTCTCTACATGCCCACTCGCTTTCCAGGTTGTAGGATGCATAAAAATTGCAGCATCTATGCCTACTATATTTTCATGCATTTGGGTCATGCTCTTCCACCAATGATCGCGGATATTCTTTTTTAATTCGCTACCCCATTGACCATAATCATATACGGCACCTAATCCATCGTAAATTTCACTGGATGGAAATATAAATCCATATTCTTTACTATGGGATATAATAGCCTGGAAGCGGTTGCTATCTGTCATTTTCCTGTATTAAAATTTGCTGCAATTTGCATAAATGCCTGCAAAGATAGGTTGGATGATTTTTCTATAAAATAAAACAGTTATCAGTCCTCCTTTTTTTCTTCCTTTTCCTGTTTAATTTCATCTTTCTTTTCTGTATGAACCTGGTCTTTGAGTGAAGCACTACCATCGGGAATTTCTACCTGTCGCATCCACATGGCATAATGATTCGGATGAATCCTGGTTCCATATTTAGCTGCATAAGCTCTGGTAAATTCAGCCCCGAAATATAAAATTGTGGCTGCGTAATAAACCCAAAGTACAATGACTACCAAAGAACCGGCAGTACCATATGTGCTGCCAACATCACTGGTGCCTATATAAAATGAAATGGCAAATTTACCCAGCATAAATAATACAGCAGTTGCCATGGCCCCCACTATTACATCCTTCCAACGAATGACAGCATCTGGCAAAACTTTGAAAATAATAGCAAACAAACAGCTCACCACCGCAAAAGTGATGGCCAGGTTTAAAATATATACTACAACCACCGTGAGATCAGGAAAAACCCGCTGCAACCTGTCCATTAACATTTCAAGCAGCCCATTTATAACCAGTGAAACCAATAAGATAAAGCCCAGACTTACAACTATAGAGAAAGAAAGCAACCGGTTAAGCAACATTTTTAACCACCCTGCATTAGGTTTATTTTTTAACCGCCAGATGAAATTGATGGAATCCTGGATATCTGCAAACACGGTAGTTGCACCAACCAACAGTGTGACAAATCCAATTACAGCAGTAAAGCCACCTTTACCACTTACTGATGCATTTTTAATAATATCCTGTACTTGTAAAGCTGCATTTGAACCCACAAGCCCTTTAATTTGATTGTAAACAGTACCTTCAATAGCTTCACGTCCATAAAAAAAATCTCCTAAAAAAATGATCACAATGATCATGGGCCCTATAGAGAAGATGGTATAATAAGCAAGAGCAGCCGCCAATTTCAAAATTTTATGACGCCCAAAACCCCCACCCGCTTCTTTAAGTACCTGCCATAAACCTTTAAGAGTAATTCTTGCCATTTTTTTTAATGTTTATACGCAAAAAATCGGCCACCAGGAATGATTACCTTACCTACCGGAGTTTCTTATTCTGCTGATGTCTTTCCTCATCACGGTTTGTTTTTTTGGCAAGATTTTTTTCAAATGCCGTTGTAAGGTTAACATTGGTTTGATTAGCAATACATAGAAGCACCCACAATACATCAGCCAATTCATCTGACAATTCCTTTTCCTCCTCCTGGTTCTTAAAAGACTGATCCCCGTATTTACGACTTATTAACCTGGCCACTTCGCCAACTTCTTCAGTTAATATGGCCATATTTGTCAACTCACTAAAATAACGGACACCCATAGTGTTTATCCACTGATCAACCTTGCTTTGCGCTTCCTGGATCGTCATAACAAAATTTTAAATATGATGTGGCAATTTAGTATAGTTAATGCCGTTACTAATGCCCGACTCTTTTTTTTACCCTTGGAAATAATTTGTTTACGGGATTTTAATAATATTCTATGAACCGGATTTTAACCATAATATGCTTTTGCATTTTTGTTTCCTTTCCTGGTTTTGGTCAAGTGCCAACACCTGCATCCCATAAAGTAGAAGAACCATTCAAAATACTAACACAGGGAAAAAAAATTACTGTCAAAACTAAGTCTAAGATAAATAAGTTAATGATCTGGACAGCCTCTGGTCACCGCATTGCGGAAGACCATAACCTCAATACGAATACATTTTCTTACTCCGTTAGCGTTCCTGAAAATATTTTTTATATAATGATGGAATTGGCTGATGGAAAGCGTTATACAAAAAAGATCGGGTTACATAATTAAATAAATTACTCTCTGTTTTGGGTATCGATGATAATCGTAACGGGTCCATCATTCAATAGTTCCACTTTCATATCGGCGCCAAATTCACCGGTTGCAATATTCTTTTCAAGGTCTTTATTAAGTTGCTGGATGAATGCCTGGTAAAGCGGAATAGCCACTTCGGGCCTTGCCGCTTTTGAATACCCGGGCCGGTTACCTTTTTTTGTGGTTGCATGAAGCGTAAACTGGCTTATCAACAAAATATCACCACCTGTTTCTTTTAAAGAAAGGTTCATTACTCCATGATCATCATTAAAAATTCGCAGGTTAACGATCTTGTTAGACAGCCAGGTAAGGTCTTCTGCATTATCTGCTTCCTCAATTCCTACAAATACCAATAAACCCTTTTTAATAGAACCTTTCACAGACCCATTGATAGTTACACTCGCTTTTTTTACTCTTTGAATCACCACTCGCATAATTGCAATTTATTCATGGATCACCAGATAACCATAATGAACTTAATTTTGCAAACCAATGAAAATAATATGTATCAACTGGAAAAAGAAATAGATTTTCACACAGCACGCAGTGGAGGCAAGGGAGGACAAAATGTAAATAAGGTGGAAACCGCCGTTACAGGCAGTTGGAAAGTAACCGGTTCTGCATTATTCACTGATCACCAAAAAGAGATCATTTTGGAAAAATTGCAGAACCGCATCAGTGCTGAAGGTGAGTTACGGGTGAAGTCGCAGGTTCACCGCTCTCAGCTTAGTAACAAAGAAGAGGTGGTTTTAAAAATGCATCAACTTATTACAGATGCTTTAAAGAAGAAAAAAATCCGAATAGCCACAAAACCGGGCAAAAAAGTAAAAGAGAATCGCATACAGGCTAAAAAGAAAAATGCTGAAGTTAAAAATTTACGAAAACGCCTGAAGCCAGGGGATTACTAATAAACATCTGCTTTATAATTTGTAGTTTAGTGAATATGAAATGTTGGCTGCTTAAATCCCGGATACCTTTAGTAGCATGTGTGCTGTTTGTCCTTGCTTCATGTCAAAAGGAAGACGAATTAATTCAAAAAGAAATATCCAGTGTAAAATTATATTTTTCCCACCAGGTTTCCGGCCAGCACCTGGTTTATGGAAACGTTTATACAAATCCGTTAGGTGAAAATTTTTCAGTGTCGAAATTTAAATATTATATTTCTAAAATACGTTTAGAAAATATACCTGCAGGCAATCATTCTACAGAAGATGAAAATTATTTTTTAGTTGATGATGGCCAGGTATCTTCTAAAACAATTTCATTTTATACAGAAACAGGAACCTATAATGCTGTTTCTTTTTTAATAGGTGTTGATAGTATCCGTAATGTCAGCGGTGTGCAAACCGGCGCATTGGACCCTGCAAATGATATGTTCTGGACCTGGAACAGTGGATATATTATGGCTAAACTGGAAGGTTTTTCACCATCTTCAACTTTAGTAAATAATGAAATTGAATATCATATTGGTGGATTTAAAGGAAGCGATGATGTAGTAAAAAGAATTGTACTTCCATTTTCGCAATCAATGGAAATAAAAAATGAAAAATCTGCGTCAATTCATATAACAGCTGACATTAACAACTGGTTCAAGGATATTCATAACCTGCCCATAGCGGTTTATCCGGCTTGTGTTATGCCTGGAAACCTGGCAACGCAATATGCTGCAAATTATTCAGGCATGTTCCATATCACCCAAATTGAAAACAATTAAACATGGGTAAAGGATTTCCCTATATATCATTGCTGGTTGCGTTGGTGATATTCCTTTCATATTGTATTGGAAGTTGCAGTAAAAAAGATGCTGGAATTACTTATAACCCTACCTATGTAAATCTCCAGGTGCCGGATGGTTTTCCTCAACCCACAAATAATTTTAGCAATAACCCATTAACGAAAGAAGGCATTGCTTTAGGCAGGCGATTATTTTATGATGGAATCCTGTCAAAAGATGGCAATTTTCCCTGTTCATCCTGTCATCAACAATTTGCAGCGTTTGCAACATTCGATCATAATTTTAGTCATGGTTTTAATAATTCATTTACCAGCCGCAATGCTCCGGGGCTTTGGAACCTTGCATGGCATTCCGAATTTCATCATGATGGTGGTATTAACAACCTGGAAGTACAACCGCTGGCACCCATTACTGCGCCTAATGAGATGGCAGAAAATATAACAGATGTAGTATATAAACTTAAAAATGATTCCCGGTATAGGCAGCTGTTCCGGGAGGCCTTCGGTGATGATGAAATTAACAGTCAAAGAATGTTGAAGGCCATTGCTCAATTTACCGGTACGCTTATTTCCGCAGGTTCAAAATATGACCAGGTGAAGAAAGGAATTGCCAGCTTTACTTCCTTTGAACAAAGAGGAGAATCGGTATTTTTAACAAAATGTGCCAACTGCCATACACCTCCTTTATTCACTGATCTTTCGTATCGAAACACAGGTTTACTACCTAATTCTCAACTCAATGATAAAGGGAGAATGCAGGTAACACAAAACCCGGAAGATGCATTCAAGTTCAAAGTCCCATCACTTAGAAATGTAGCAGTTACTTTTCCTTACATGCATGATGGCCGTTTCTTAAGTCTTGAACAAAGTATAGAACATTACCGGTCCATTCCTTTTAATCCCACCTTGGATCCCGTATTGGTCAGTGGTATTGGTTTAAGTAATGGTGAAGTGATTGATCTGGTGCAGTTTTTAAAAACCCTTACAGATTCAGCCTTTCTGAAAGACGAACGATTTTCACAACCAAATTTCTGATAAGTCCCGTTCAACTATAATTTTTATGGAAGAATGAGAACGTGGATTAGTGAAATAGATTTCATACAGTTATTTTTGTTTTTGTAAATCAAATACCTATTGAGCGGAATTAAACAACTGGCAGGACAAACAATGTGGTATGGATTCGGTTCCATTGCACCGCGGTTTTTAAACTACATTCTAACACCATACCTCACAGCTGCACTTATTGTAACTGATTATGGTAATATGAACCTGGTGTATGCGCTGATACCTTTTTTCAACATCATATTTACTTATGGATTAGAAACTGCTTATTTCCGGTTTGCTCAAAAGCATGGAGATGAAAAAGATGTTTTTAATACCATTACTGTTTCCTTAATCATCAGTACTATTGGTTTAACAACTCTTCTGATCCTTTTCAGACAAGTGTTTGCCAACATCATCTCATTAGAAGATCATCCAGAGTATATAACATGGAGTGCATTGATTATTGCTTTTGATTCTTTATCAGCGATAGCATTCGCAAAATTAAGACACCAGGGGAGGCCTATCAAATTTGCTATTATCCGAATCATAAGTGTATTGATCAATATCAGTTTTACCGTTTTCTTTTTATCTGTTTTACCGCGTCTTGTAGCATCGGATGCAAATAGTTTTTGGATGCTGATTTATAAGGAAAATATGGGCGTGAGTTATGTAATCATCGCCAACCTGATACAGGCAGCAGCCACATTTCTTTTTTTATCCAGGGAATTTTTTAGTTTTCAATGGAAGTTTAATGCAAAGTTGTGGAAGGAAATTATGATTTATTCTTTGCCTTTAGTTATTGTTGGTTTTGGCGGGATGATCAATGAAACTTTAGACAGGTTAATGCTTGGCTGGTGGTCAACTGCTGCCTCTCCTGCTACAGAAGTGGCTATTTATAGTGGGTGTTATAAATTATCTATTCTCATAACTATTTTTATCCAGGCTTTCAGAATGGGTGCCGAACCATTTTTCTTTAAACAGGCAACAGGTGAGAACCCGCAAAGAATTTATGCCAGGGTAATGAAATTTTTTGTGATCGTTATCTGTTTCATGTTCCTGGTAGTTGCGTTATTTCTTGATATCTGGAAATATTTTTTAAGTAACCCCATTTATTGGACAGGGTTAAAAGTGGTTCCAATCCTGTTGCTGGCCAATCTTTTCCTGGGTGTTTATTATAACCTTTCCATATGGTATAAAATCACTCAAAGAACCATGGCGGGTGCTTTTATAACACTCACAGGTGTAATTATTACATTAGCAATAAACTATTTTTTCATTCCTACAATGGGATATATAGCTTGCGCCTGGGCTACCATTATATGTTATGGGTCAATGATGATCATTTCTTATTTATGGGGCCAAAAGCATTACCCGGTCCCTTATGCATGGAAAAAATTATTAGCCTATATCGTGATTGTAGTGCTGCTTTATTTTATTCACCGTTTTTTTATTTTATTGGAATTAGGCGAATGGCCTAATCGGGGTATGGGGCTCATTTTAATGGGATTATTTGGATTACTGATCTTAAGAGTAGAGAAAAAAGAATTTTCCAGATTTCCCATCGTGGGAAAATTTTTCTAACACTATTTTAAGCGCTTACAAATGGGTTAGTTCTTTTTTCAATACCGATTGTAGTTGCAGGTCCATGACCATTGTAAACAATAACATCATCCGGTAATACATATAATTCTTTCCGGATGCTTTCAGCCAGCGTATCAAAATCGCCACCCGGTAAATCAGTACGCCCTATACTTCCCTGGAAAAGTACATCGCCACCAATGACAAATTTTTCCTTTTCAGCATAAAATGAAACACTGCCTGGAGAATGACCTGGTGTAAATAAAACTTTCAATTCATCTTCACCCAAATAAATGCTTTTGCCGGGAGTAATAAATTTTAAAGGGCCGTCATAATTATCAAAAGGTAGATTATACATTTTGCCGGATTCAGGACCAAACTGCAAAACGGCCTGTTCATGAGGATGTAAATGAAGATCCAGTTTCCATTTTTCATGGACGAAGCGGTTACCAAAAATATGATCGAGATGGCAATGTGTATTCAGCAACAATACCGGATTCAACTTTTGAGTTTCTATAAATTGCGTTAAAGTTTCCCTTTCTTCTTCAAAATAGCACCCCGGGTCTATAATGCAACAATCATTCTTCTCGTTAAAAAGTATATAGGTATTCTCCTGCACCGGGTTAAAAGTAAAAGCCTTTACACTTATCATGGACTGTTTTTTGTATTTTAGAACCAGAAATAATGATTACCAACCAATTTTGATTGCTAAAGATAAATACTCCGGCAAACAAAGGTTGGGAGAACTCGTTTTTCTCATGTATTGTTTCTGAAAATAGGACATATAAGCAATACATTTGTGCAGCAGAAACCAACATTAACGGCAACCATTAGTATTTTAAAACGTTTAGGATCGTAACAGTAATAGTTTTTTATGAAGAAAGTCATAGCCCTTATTGCCTGTTTGCCCGCCATGTTCATATTTGCGGGTTCACCAGTTCATGCCCAGGTAAACGCAGTGGAATTTGGGAAAAATCGTGTTCAGTATCAAAAGTTTAATTGGAAATTTTATCAAACAGATAATTTCAACACTTATTTCAGCCAGGACGGACTTGCACTCGGCAAATATGTAGCGCAGGTAGCCGAGCAGGAATTAGCCGGGCTTGAAGAATTTGTTGAATACGGTTTGCAACGTCGCGCCAACATCGTGGTTTATAATAATTACGATGAGTTTCAGCAATCCAATATCGGTATCGGTATTGACTGGCAAAACACCGGCGGCACTACCAAACTGGTAAATAATAAAATGCTGGTTTTCTTTGATGGCAACCATGCTAATCTATTAAAACAGGTTCGCGAAGGGATTGCAAAGATTTTAGTAGACAATGTTTTGTTTGGAGATGATCTGGGTGAATTTGCCGCCAACCAGGCTTTGCTCGATTTACCAAAATGGTTAACAGATGGATTTGTTTCATATGCGGCTACCCGTTGGAGTCCGGAATTGGATAATGATCTTAAATCCGTATTATTAAGTGGAAATTATAATAATTTTTACCAACTGGCTTTCGAAAAACCTTTACTTGCAGGTCATGCATTCTGGTATTATTTTGGAAACCGTTATGGCGTTAGTAAAACCACCTATCTACTTTATCTCAGTAGAATTTATCGTAACCTGAATACCGCATCTCAAAAAGTAGCCCAAAAGAAATTTAAAGAGGTGCTCGCTGATTTCATGAGAGATGAATCACAAAAATATTTCAGGGACATTCGCGGACGCAGGATAGTTCCAAAAGGCCAGCTTTCAGTTACTGAAGAAATTGATAAGAAAGATTTTATTCGTTTTAATGCCAACCCGGTTCCACGCAGTTTTACATATGCGGTAGTTGAATTTAAAGGTGGAAAATATAGCGTGGTATTAAATGAAAATTTTGTTGATCGTAAAGTACTGCTCAAATTTGGAGCACGTACAAGAGAAGATGAAAGAAATCCCAATTATCCCATTCTTGCATGGGATGGAAAAGGAACCCGGCTGGCTGTATTATACAATGAAGAAGGGAAAATTAAACTTTTTGTATATGATGTCTTGAACCGGGTAAAATTCAATAAACAGGAAATTACCCAATTTGACCAGGTGCAGGATATGAAATATATGCTGGATGAAAATACACTTTTGTTCAGCGCCGTTAAAAGTGGTCAAACAGATATTTTTGTTTACAAAATAGATCGCCAAACAGTAGAACAGGTTACCAATGATATATACGATGACCTGGATGCTTCCTTTGTAGCCTTTCCTAACAAAACAGGAATTATTTATTCCAGTAATCGCCCAAGTGCAACAGCAACCGGAGGTGATACCGCCTCCATATCACCGCACCTGAATATATTTTTAGTAGATAACTGGAACAAATCAGAATTCAAACAAATATCTAAACTTACCAATGTAAAATTTGGCAATGCCCGTTACCCTTCCCAATACAATACTTCTCATTTTACTTTTGTAAGTGATGAAAACGGTATTAATAACCGGTATGCAGGATTTTTCAGCACCGAAAGAGCCGGCCTGGATACCCTGGTTTTTATAGGTGATGAAGTGATGCGCAATCCGTTACAGGAAGATGTGGACAGCTTGCTGAAAGAATGGGAAAAAACGGATATTGATTCGGTAGGGTATGTTTCGGTTACTAACGATTCTTCCTATGTTTTTCCTTTAACCAATTATCAATCCGGCTTATTGGAAACAAGAACGGCGGGCGATAACCAACAAGTGAGTGAAGTAGTAAAACAAGGTGATTACAAATTCCTTTACCGGCTAAGAGTAGACGAGAATACACTTCGTCGGCGAAATGTAACCGCAAGACCCACGGAATTTCGTAAAAAGATACAGGAGCAACAATCATTATCTCAGGGACCTGGCGTATTACCACCGTCTGGTGCTGAAGATACCACCAGCCAGACAGATTTTTTTCAGAATGAATTTATGGATGAAGAACCAGACAGTAGCCGGTTGGGGCAGGTATTTGAAGCAGAAGAAATTGCTGCCGAAGAAAGTGTATTAAGCACTGCTAAATTATATGAATACAGACCCCGTAAATTTTTCACTGATTACGTAGTAGCAGGTTTAAACAATACCACATTTGTTATAAATAAATATATGCCTTATGGCGGCGGTTCAGGACCTATTCAACCGGCAAACGGTAACGATTTGAATGGATTGGTAAGAATGGGAACGAGCGACCTGATGGAGGATTTCAAAATTGTAGGAGGATTTCGGTTAGCCACTAATTTGAAAGATAATGATGTGTTTTTTGAATTCACGAACCAGCGCAAAAGGTTAGACTGGGGTGCTACATATTACCGCAGCAGCCAGGATGTTTTGTTAGGAACCAATGTAGGCAACCTGCCAGGTAAACAACATTCCAGCTATTACCTGGCCAAATTAAAATATCCTCTTGACCGCGTAAGAAGTATAAGAGCAACTATTGGTCCGCGTTATGATAGAACAGTTGTATTATCATTGGATCCGTTAACTTCATCTATCCCCGATTTCAAAAAAACTTATGGCCAGTTTAGCCTGGAATATGTACATGATAATACATTAAACCCTACAACTAATATTTGGAAAGGGTTGCGATATAAAGCATTCTTTGACTGGTTTACCCAAATAAGTGACCTCAGCACATCTGATGGAAGAACCTTATTTAATGTTGGTTTTGATGCCCGCCATTATTTACCTATTTATCGCAATATTATCTGGGCTACCCGCGGTGCCGGTGATTTTAGCTGGGGCAATCAGAAAGTAATTTATTATTTAGGTGGTGTTGACGGGTGGATTTCTCCGAAGTTTAACAATGGTGTTCAGCCTGACCCGGATGTGGATTATGCTTACCAGGCATTGGCTGTTAACCTTCGCGGTTTCTCTCAAAATGTAGCCAATGGGAATAATGCGGTTGTTGTTAACAGTGAGATCAGGGTGCCGGTATTCAGCACTTTCTTAAACAAGCCAATCAATAATGCATTTATCCGCAATTTCCAGGTGGTCCAGTTCTTTGACCTTGGAGCTGCATGGAATGGTAAGTACGATAAGATTGAACGGCCGGGTGTAGTATATCCAGGCAACCCGGTTAGTGTAAAGATCAAGGCCGGCGGAATTGGTCCATTTGCAGGTGGTTATGGATTTGGTGCCCGGAGTACTTTATTAGGTTATTTCTTAAGAGTGGATGCCGCATGGGAAATGAATGGTTTCTTTAAAGGCAAACCTATGTGGTACTTTGCATTGGGTGTTGATTTTTAATATCATTTATTGTTATATAAAAAAACCTGCCTTCTTTAAGCAGGTTTTTTTTGATTATATCATTTACCAATTAATTCTCCGGCTAAAATGCATAACGATAGCCAGGGCAAAAAACAATCCTAAGCTTCCTAATAACAGCGCATAATCCTGTAATTGCAGAATAGTAAATACATACCCATAAATGATGACAAGTATGAATGAGAGCAGGGTAGATAGTTTTCCGGATTGAAGCAGTCCTTTTACAAACCAACCAATTAATGCTACGGTTGCTAGTCCTGCAATGGCATATGCCAGGTTGAAACTGATATATTCAGAAAACGACAACAGCAATGTATAAAAAAGGATCAATGCCAATCCAATTAATGCATATTGAAATGGATGGACCGCTTTTTTATTGACGGTTTCAATCAGGAAGAATGCGGCAAAAGTTAAGACGATACAAAGCACCGCATATTTAACGGATCGCAATGTTTTTTGATAAGATGTTACCGGGATAAAAAGACCGACACCGAAGGACGCATGTCCCTGGTCAAAGCTTGTTGAATTTTTCCATGCTTGCGGAAATTTTCTTTTGTGTGAGAGGCTCTTCCACTTAGCAGTAAAACCTGCATCCGAAACAGTTGAAGTTTCCGGTAGCTGGCCACCGCTAAAACTTGGATCTGGCCACGCTGATTCCATGTCCACAACCGTTTCCTTACCTACGGGAGTGAACGAAAGTTCCTCACTCCCATTCAGCAAAATATTGGATGAAAAAGTGAAAGTAGCTGTTGTATCGTTTGCAGAAAGTTTCAATGGTGCAATAAAAGCATCCTTCAAAAAACCATCTCCTGAAGCAGTTGGTGATAGTGTATGGGTGGTTCCATTCCAGTTCAATTGCAATTCATCTTTCAAACCTCTTGAATCTGAAATATGCATCGCAATAAAAGCTTTTTCCCATAACATATCTGCACTGGCTAAACCCAATGCTTGTAAAGGCAAAGGCGAAAAACTTCCATTCATTTTATTCTCGGAAGTATACAGCATGACTTCATAAATACCCCGATATCTTTTCTCCGGTTGTACTGATGAATGATATTGCAATTTATCTGGCAGAAAATAAGCAAGTTTCTCAAGGGTAACGGCTTCTTTCTTCTGGTTAATTACAATTTCTTTATAGGGTACGATTAAAAACGGGCCGGATAAATTCTGCGAACCGGACCACTTGCTGCTTACTTCGGCCACAGCTTCCTGTTGGCGCATTTGTCTTTCTTCTATCAGGTTTTGCACGAACATGGCTGGTATCATCAGCAACAGCACGAGCCCTCCGATGATCAATGCCTTAATAAGAATTTTACCTGTTTGAATTGTTTTAGTAATGACTATTTCCATAAATGAGTGAATTTATCACGCTTATATTTATTAAAAAGTACTTTGTATTTCAAAGTGTAGTATCAAAAAAAATTTACTTAACTCCCTTGATCATGGCTTCCAATGCCGCAATATGTTCTTTAAAGGCTTTTTCTCCACCCCTGGTTATGGCATAGGTCGTGTTGGTCTTTCTGCCGATAAACCCTTTATAAACTTTTATATATCCATTGACTTCCAGGTTCACCAGATGCGTAGCCAGGTTCCCGTCAGTGACTTCAAGCATTTGTTTCAGGTCATTGAAACTCACTTCTTCATTTATCATCAGGGTACTCATTACACCAAGGCGTATCCTGCTTTCAAAAGCTTTATTTAAACCGTTAATGGGATTCTTCATCTATCTAATTAAACTTTGTTATCAATTCTTACTTTTCATACTTCAACCACATCATGATGCCATATACTATGTGCAAAACGCCAAAACCAAACGCCCAAAAATATAACCCATACCCGATAAATTGCGTATTGATAAGACCCAGTATGATCTGGCAAATTCCCAGGTACCTCACATCACTTAAAGTATATTTACTGCCATTGACCAATGCTATACCATAGAATACAAGGCATGCGGGTGCTACAAACATCCATATATTATGTTGCAGCATAGCTAGAATAAATAAGCCTCCCGATACCAGTGGCAGCACCATATTGATCAATAATTTCCTGGATGCATGATCCCATAATGGCAGATTATCCTGCTTTGCTTTTCGCCAGGTAAAATAAAAGGAACTTCCCAATGCTAACACAAGAACAACCATTGCCAGGAATACCAGGCTGATTTTTAAACGATTAAATTCTATAACACTAAAGAAACCACGTCCATTATAGTTTACATAATATTCAAAGATCCAGTCATAGGCAAGATATGCACCACCTAATGCAAAGACCCCAGCAGCAATACCGCTTAACCCACTAAGCGAAATAAAACGGCTGGAACGTTCCATAATGCGTTTAATGTCCTGCAAGGTTTCTAACTCTTGATTTCTCTCATTCATAAAAAAGCACTTTTAAATACAAAGTACGTGAGTGTTTTTCATAATTCAAAATTTTTATCCACTAACCCCAAAAAAATATTTTAACTGGCTTATCTTTCGGTCAAATAACTATTGCATGCCATCACAATTTATCTTAGCCCTTGACCAGGGCACAACCAGTAGCCGAAGTATGCTATTTGATGAAAAAGGAAAAATTATTGCTGTTGCCCAAAAAGAATTCACCCAAATTTTTCCAAAGCCCGGATGGGTAGAGCATGATGCTGAAGAGATCTGGTCGAGCCAGTTTGGTACCATGGCTGAAGTATCTGCAAAAGCCAAGATCAATATGTCGCAGATTGCAGCAATTGGCATTACAAACCAACGGGAAACAACCTTGATTTGGGATCGCGAAACGGGCAAACCGGTATATAACGCCATAGTATGGCAGGACAGGCGCACATCTGATTATTGTGAGTCTTTAAAAAAGCAAGGCCTGCTGGAAACCATTCGCAATAAGACAGGATTGATAATCGATTCCTATTTTTCTGCCACCAAATTGAAATGGTTACTGGAAAATGTGGAAGGATTACAGGAACGTGCAGAAAAGGGTGAACTTGCTTTTGGAACCATCGATAGCTGGCTTGTATGGAATTTAACCAGTGGAAGATTGCACATTACGGATGTCACGAATGCATCCCGCACAATGCTATATAATATACATACAGGGGATTGGGACCATGAATTACTTAAACTTTTTAATATTCCTGTTTCTTTATTGCCATCCGTAAAATCTTCGAGTGAAGTTTATGGAGTAACAGGGAACATTATACCAAACTCACAGATACCTATAGCCGGTATTGCCGGTGACCAGCAAGCCGCATTATTCGGTCAGCTTTGCCTACAACCCGGTATGGTAAAAAACACTTATGGTACCGGGTGCTTTATGTTAATGAATACCGGTGACAAAGCCATTGCATCCACTAACAACCTGGTAACTACGATTGCGTGGAAGATAGATGGCAAAGTAACTTATGCGCTTGAAGGAAGTGTGTTTATTGCCGGCGCCGTAGTGCAGTGGTTAAGAGATGGATTAAACATCATCACTCATTCGCATGAAGTGGAGGCCCTCGCAAAAAGTGTAGAAGATACAGGCGGTGTTTTTTTGGTTCCCGCTTTTGCCGGTTTAGGCGCACCGCACTGGCAGCAGCATGCACGCGGCACCGTTTTCGGCATTACCCGCGGAACATCCAAGGCTCATATTGCCAGGGCAGCGATTGAAAGCATCGCCTTTCAAACAATGGATGTTTTAAAAGCAATGGAAGCCGATTCAGGCATCAGTATAAAAGAATTAAGAGTTGATGGTGGAGCAACAGTCAACAACCAATTAATGCAATTTCAAAGTGATGTGCTGAATGCAGATGTAATAAGACCTGGCATTACCGAAACCACAGCAATGGGTGCGGCCTATCTTGCAGGACTGGCAGTAGGCTATTGGAAAAATATTTCAGAGATTGAGCAATTGTGGCAAATGGAAAAAACCTTTACGCCATCAATGAATGATGATCAAAAAAATGAATTGGTCAAAGGATGGAACCGGGCCATAAAAGCAAGCATTTCCTGGGCACTGGAAAATGAATAATTTTAGGTAAAAGATCAACTAACTATCATACACAACCGAATTAATTAAAACCAAAACATATGACAATCTTCCTGTCTGAATTTATCGGCACCGCGATGCTTATTACCCTGGGTAATGGCGTAGTGGCGAATGTAGTTTTGAATAAATCAAAAGGTCAGAACAGTGGTTGGATCGTGATCACATTTGGTTGGTGTATCGCTGTATTTGTGGGCGTGTTTATGAGTGCCGCTGTCAGTGGCGCACATATTAATCCGGCAGTAACACTTGCTTTTGCCTGGCTGGGAAAAATTACCTGGGATTTAGTGCCTGTTTATATTGCAGCGCAGGTTTTGGGCGCTATGGCAGGATCATTGATTGTCTGGATAGCTTATCGCCAGCATTTTGCTGCTACACAGGATACTGATCTTAAAATGGCTGCATTTTGTACATCACCTGCCATTCGCAGTCCTTTCAATAATGTGTTTACAGAAGTGATCGGCACATTCATACTGATACTGGGCGTATTGTTTATTGCTTCTCCCCAAAATTCATTAGGTGCATTGGATGCACTTCCGGTTGCTTTATTGGTATTAGGTATTGGCTTATCATTAGGCGGACCAACAGGCTATGCCATTAATCCAGCGCGGGACCTTGGCCCCCGCATCATGCATTTTTTATTACCCATGAAAAACAAAAGAGACAGTGACTGGAGTTATGCATGGGTACCTATTGTAGGACCCATAATAGGAGCAATTGCAGCAGCCTTAGTTTTCGAATTGTTTTAGATGGTGAAATGGTTTTTTTATTTTTCGTCATTATTTGTTTCATTAAAACCGTTCATTTACAGCATCTAAAATAATATCACAGGCCTTATGTATTTCTGCTTCTGTAATATTAAGTGGCGGAGAAATACGCAGGCTATCCGCTGCAAATAAAAACCAATCCGTTAATAACCCATTTTCAATACAGGTGTCAATGATTTTTTTATTCGTTTCGAAAGAATCAAATTGCAATGACAACCACAATCCTGCAGATCTAACATTCTTTATATCAGGATGGCGTAACCGCGATAAAAATATTTCTTCTTTTGCAGGAATATCTTCAAGCAACTTTTCGTCCAATAAAGCCTGCATCGCTGCCATTCCGGCTACGCAACTAACCGGGTGCCCACCAAATGTTGTAATATGACCCAGTACCGGCGCATCTGTAAACGCATTCATCATCTGAAAATCAGCAATGAAAGCACCCAGTGGCATGCCACCACCCAATGCTTTGCCCAGCAACAAAATATCCGGCACCACACCAAAGTTTTCGAATCCCCACAAAGTTCCGGTTCTTCCAAATCCTGTTTGTATTTCATCCAGTATCAGTAATGTTCCTGTTTGTGTACACTTTTCACGTATCGCCTGCATCCATTCAACCGAAGGTTTAATGATGCCTGCTTCTGCCTGCACGGTTTCTAAAATAATGCATGCTGTATTTTCTGTTATATGATTGATAATATCAAAATCGTTGTAATCTAAATGCAATACCCCCGGCAATAAGGGTCTGAATGCATTGCGCCAGTATTCGCTTCCAATAATACTTAAAGCGCCTTGCGTAGATCCATGATAACTGTTTTTGAAAGCGATGATCTCCCTGCGACCGGTATATTTTTTAGCCAGCTTCATAGCACCTTCCACCGCTTCCGCTCCGGAATTGGTAAAATAAACGCAATTTAAATTTCCTGGTAAATGGTTGGCCAATAATTGCGCATATTGTGTTTGTGGCGATTGTACGAATTCGCCATAAACCATAATATGCAAGTATCGTTTCAATTGTTCACTGATAGCAGCAATTACCCTCGGATGCCTGTGGCCGATATTGGCCACACTAATACCGCCGATAATGTCCATATATTTTTTTCCATTTACATCCTCCAGGTAAATGCCTTCAGCTGTAACAATTTCCAATGCAATTGGAGCCGATGATGTTTGTGCTATATGATTTAAAAAAATCTCCCGTTGATTCATGCAACAAAGATGCTGCAAAGTTTTTAGGTAAATTGCGGTGTTGACACGCTTGTTCAATTCATTTAAAATGGAAAAATATGCCAGTGATACTACCGGTAGAAGGGAAGATGCCTAAATGGGGAAATGACTGTTTTATTGCACCCAATGCAACTATTGTTGGCGATGTGGAAATGGGTGATGGTTGCAGTGTCTGGTTCAGTGCAGTTGTTCGTGGCGATGTTAACAGTATTAGAATAGGCAATAAAGTAAATATCCAGGATGGCGCGGTGATCCATTGTACTTTTGAAAGAAGCAAAACAGTTATTGGAAATAATGTTTCTATTGGCCATAATGCCGTTATTCATGGCTGTACATTAAATGATAATGTACTGGTCGGCATGGGTGCCATTATTATGGACCAGGCCATTGTGGAGAGCTATACGATCATTGCAGCAGGAGCGGTCATTTTGGCGGGAACCACATGCCGGGCTGGAAGCATTTATGCAGGTGTACCGGCTAAAAAAGTAAAAGATATCAGTCCTGAAATGATCAGTGGGGAAATAGAGCGGATCGCCAATAATTACCTAAAATATGCCGCATGGTTTAAAGATGTGGAATAATTTTATTAAACTTAACCTGCAATTAAAGAATTAAATAAACGTTTACCTTTAAAGTTTGCATTTGATGAAAAATTTTCGTTTTTTAGTAGTAGCTGGAATTTTCGCTTATTTACTTTCTTCCTGCAATTTATTTAAACGCGGCCAGGGATGTCCTACCAACGGCAAAAATGTTGGTGCAGAACAATTAATGACTGGTGATCCCAAAGCCGAAAAAGCAGCAAGAAAAGCAAAGAAATTCCGCTCCTAACATATACGCTGCATGCAGCGAAATAATCCGGAACCCTGTCTTTTTTGTACACCGAAAACGAAACATATGAACCTCACCCTACGAACCTCCCTTGGCTGCACCGAAGCCGTTATTGATGATGACGGCGGTCTAAACCGGTTTTATCAAATTGCCTCAGTTTTAAGCGATGGCCTCGACATCTCATTTATCAATAAAGAAGATGATTTTGACACCATTGACTGGAATTTTAAATTCCAGGGTCACCTCATCACCCTTCATTATAATATTTACAACGGTATCTCGCTTTTCCCCACGCTAACAAAAAAAGCGGTAAAAAAAGCCAACAATGCCGTAATAGATGTTGCCAATGCACTTCAACATTTATTAATAAATATGGACCGCGGGCAACACATTGCATAATTGACGTTGCCCAGGTAAGGAATTTATTTTTTATTTACCGGCTTAAGTATTTCTGTTCATCGCCTCTTGTGTCACTCACTGCACCGTTCTGAATGCTATTCAACAAGTCTGTAAAGTTTCTCCCAAATTTTTAAATTTTGAATTTTGAATGTCACTCACTGCACCGTTCTGAATACTATTTACCAAATTCGAAAATGTACGCCCATTTTACATTTTACATTTTACATTTTACATTTTGAATTATTTTAGTAGCTTTTCTCATCCAGGGATTGAATGATATTGTAATAGCTCACATACCGGTCCTCATGGATCAATCCTTCTGCCACGGCTTCTTTAATCGCACATCCCGGTTCATCCACATGAAGACAATTATTGAACTGGCAATTATTTAATCGATCCCGCATTTCAGGATAGTAATGAGACACTTCCTGTTTACTGATATCCACCAGGCCAAATTCTCGCATACCAGGCGTATCAATGATCTGGCCTCCAAAGGGCAGATCGAACATTTCTGCAAACGTAGTGGTATGCTGCCCCTTGCCACTCCAACCACTGATTATTTTTGTTTGCAATTGCTTGCCCGGAAATATGGCATTGATAAAAGATGATTTCCCTACCCCGCTATGTCCGCTCAATAAAGTGCTCTTATTTTCCAATAAATGTTTTACTTCATCGATTCCTTCATTTTTTAACACACTGATCAATATAACGGGATAGCCTACCTGCTCATACATGGCTTTCAGGTGATCAAATTGATCCATTTCTTTTTTCCGGTACAGGTCTGATTTGTTGAAAACGATAATCGGTTTTACATGATAAGCTTCAGAAGCAACCAGAAAACGATCCATAAACCCCTGCGATGTGCGTGGTTCGCGAAGTGTTGCCAACAAAAGTGTTTGATCTATATTGGCTGCAATAATATGCTGCTGATGTTTAAACCTGGGCGACTGGCGGTTGATATAATTATGCCGGTCATTGATTTTAGTGATCACAGCAGTGCGATCATTTTCATTTTCGATATCAATAAGCACTTCATCGCCAACAGCAACCGGGTTTGTGGAGGTTATATCATCCAGTTTCATAACACCCTTGGCCCGGGCGTTCCAGAATTTTCCTGTTTCATCCTTCACCTGGTACCAGCTACCGGTACTTTTATACACTTTCGCATTCATCTTAACATTTGTTTTTTACCTGTTGAATATTTACCAAAGTCAAAATTTAAAACTCAAAAGTATAGATTCCATCTCATCTGCCATGCGCCCGGTTAAACAAGTTACCGCAGCACCCGGCCGGTAGAAGAGCAGGAGAAAGAAATCATAGTTGTATTTACGCAACTTTTTATAACCCGCGTATATTTTGCTAACCTATGGAGAAAGAATAAGTTGGAAATATTGTGAACCGAAAACTAGTAGCGTATATTTAGCGTAAATACAGAAGTTGAACCAACATCGCCTATTCAGGCGATGAGTTTTCAGATTCATTATATCTTGTAGTTTATTTTTCATTTTAAAACTATAAGATCATGGAAAAAAAACTTTAAGTCCACAAGGCGTTGCGGCATTG
>MWWA01000032.1_pt1 | contig 49611 bp, 43 predicted proteins | sample 1047341 | NCBI WGS metagenome assembly MWWA01 (sample SAMN06349978, study PRJNA376086) | soil metagenome | isolation source: MS5-1 sample Antarctic (ecotone) soil | place: Antarctica | collected 2015-01-13
TTTCTGCAGTAGAACTTTTCGTTGTATCGCTTGCGCCGAAATCAAAATCCTTTTCACTTGGCTGTTGGTGGGGGAATAAAGGTAAGATGGAAAAAGTTTAAAATGAAAGTGCTGTAATTGTAAAATGTCCGACGAAGGCACGAAGAATACTAAGAAAATCCTTTGTGTACTCCGTGTCTCCGTGGGAAGTATATTTCGACAAAATAGAGGTAGCATAACACTACATCTCTTCTTGCAAATTGAAATTGTGATCGGAGGTATTAAACCATTTACGGTTCTTTTTCCACCAACCCTTTTTTACATCTCTTGCCAGCTTGTCAACCTGCTCCTGTGTTGCTCTTGAATTAGCAGTTGCTTGTTTATATGTGAGGTAATCAACAAGTCGTTGCAGCTTGTGGTGTCAACTGATGCGGGCAAACGAATGATGATTTCTCCTGAGGTTCTTCTATTAACATTTTCTTTTTTCACTTTGCAATAAGAGTAAGTGAATTGTCTGGCTTGCCTGAATTTAGACGCAACTTAATCAAATCACGTATAACGGAATTCCGGCCCAATACGGTGAAGGTTAAATCTGATATAATCCAATTGGCATATTCCCCAATTACAGCTACTTTTGCACCCTTTTATGAAACCCATCAACGAAATATTTCCTCACCTTTCTTCCGAGAAGAAAAATGTGATTATCACTTTTCATCAAAAACCTGATGCGGATGCGATGGGTTCCGGGTTGGGACTTTACCATTTCCTGGTTCAATTTGGGCATGAAGTCACCGTTATTTCTCCAACCAATTGGGCAGACTTCCTGAACTGGATGCCCGGCGCCAGGGAAGTACTTGACTTCGAAACCCATGGTGATAAAGCCATACCGGCGTTGAAAGAAGCGGAGTGGGTTTTTTGTCTGGATTTTAATATACTCGACCGTACCAAAAGACTTGAACCTTTATTATTGAAAAGCGAAGCCACCAAAATTCTTATTGACCACCACCAACAGCCAAGTGAAAAGGATTTTGATTTCGGCGCAAGCGATACAACGAAAAGTTCTACTGCAGAAATGGTCTATGATTTTATTGTGGAAAGCGGCCATGGAGATAAGATCAATGCTCAAGTAGCCGAATGTCTCTATGCAGGCGTAATGACCGATACCGGCTCTTTTCGTTTTACCTCTGCCTCGTCAAGTGTACACCGGATGATAGCCGAGCTGAAAGACCGGGGTCTCCAACACAGTATCATCCATGAAAATCTTTTTGACAATTTCTTAGAAACACGTTTTCGTTTTTTTGGAAATATACTTCTGAACAGGATGGAGATATTTTATGAATATAATACGGCGCTCATTGCCATTCCCCAGCAGGACCTGATAAAGTATCATGTAAAGACAGGTGACACCGAAGGCCTCGTGAATTTTCCTTTAGGCATAAAAGGAATAAAACTGGCGGCTGTGATCATTGACAGGGGAGATGAAAGAAAAAGTTCCTTCAGAAGCAAAGGCGGTTTTGATGTAAATACCTTTGCACGGAAATATTTTAATGGAGGTGGCCATTTTAATGCCGCAGGCGGTAAGAATTCCGAATCTTTAGAGGAAGTAAGGAACCAATTTCTGGAGGCCATGAAAGAAAATAAAGAACAACTAAAGAGTTATCAATTTTAAAAAACATAAATATGAACAAGACTCATCTATTTGCAGCTCTGGCAATCGTCGTAATTGCTGCAGGATGTACAGAACAAAAATTTACCAAAACGGATACCGGTCTTGAATATAAGATCATAAAAGGCAGTGGCGATAAGGAGGTGAAATATGGTAATACCATTAAGTTCAGAGCGTATAGCTATTACAACGACTCATTAATGGCAACGCCCTATGACTCTCTTCCACAATTTATGGAGATAGATTCTATGCGGCTGCCACCGGAATACGTTACCATTTTCAAGTCGGCGAAAAGCGGAGACAGTATCATTACCCGCATTCCGGTAGATACGATCATGAAGTCCAATCCAAACCTGCCGGAATTTGCCAAAAGTGGTTCTTATATCGGTTACAGGTTCAAGCTGCTTGATGTGATCACAGATAAAGCGCAGGCACAGGCTATGCAAATGGAAACCATGCAATCACTTCGCCGGCTGGATTCTACAATCACCGAAAATCAAAAAGGCATAGATGATAAAAGCCTTAGTGATTACCTGGCGAAAAATAATATTGAAGCTGTGAAGACACCCCGGGGCACCTACGTGGAAGTGCAGGAAAAAGGGTCGGGCCCGAAAGTAGATACAGGAAAAGCTGTAACTGTAGATTATAAAGGTATGACCCTGGAAGGCAATGTGTTTGATCAGAGTTATGACTCCACCGGAAAGTCAGCTAATCCATACACTTTTATTGTTGGTAAAAGAGGTGCTATCGAGGGTTGGCCTGACGGACTGGTTTATTTCAACAAAGGTGGAAAAGGAAGATTATTCATTCCTTCTTACCTGGCATATGGTACAAGGGGCGGCCCGGGTGGCGCCATACCACCCAATACACCGCTCATATTTGATATTTCGGTTGTAGATGTATCTTCCGGAGAAGAATACGAGAAAAAGATGCAAGCACAGCAGCAGATGATGCAGCAGTTGCAGCAGCAGATGCAGGGGCAGCAAAGGCCACAGGGTGATGGCCAATAAGATTTAGTATTTTACAATAAAAATTAAGCCTTCTGAAATGGAGGCTTTTTTTACCGGACAAATTTTGTTGATTTTATCATTTCACTCCTTACTTATAATCAAAAATTTGATTATGCAGATTTGGATGTAATTTCTATTTTTAGCTCCGATTAAATTTAATCAATGAATAAATATTTAATAAAATTCCTGCAAAGTATCGGCATGTTTTGTCTATCATTTTTAGCCACAAACGGAATTGCACAAAGCGATTATTGGCAGCAATATTTATCCTATACAATCAATGTTCAGTTGGATGAAAAGGGAAAGACATTAGCCGGCGGGGAAACGATTGTCTATAGAAATTATTCCCCGGATACATTAAATTTTATCTGGTTTCATCTTTACCCAAATGCTTACAAGAATGAATCAACAGCCTTATACCAGCAGATCTTAAATGTTGATTCCAGGAAGGATAAAATCCTGAATACTAAGAAAGGGGATATAACTAATCTCAGTTTTAAAGTAAACAATACAGTTGCAAAAACTGAAGCTCATACTAATTCCCAATATAGTGATGTTGTAAAACTGATTTTAAATAAGCCTTTACTTCCCGGCGATTCCATTAGCATTTCAACTCCTTTTACAGTACAACTACCATCTTACTTTTCCAGGTCAGGCTTTGAAGATGGGGAGTTTATGGTATGCCAGTGGTATCCTAAGCCTGCAGTATATGACAAAGATGGCTGGCACGAAATGCCTTACTTAGATATGGGGGAATTCTATAGTGAATATGGCGATTACAAAGTGACTATTACACTTCCTGCCGAGTACGTTGTTGCTGCCACCGGAATATTATCTACCCCCTCGGAAGATAGTATTTATAAGTCTGTAGGCCGGTTCAATGCTACCAATCGGAATGAAAAGAATCTGAAAATATATACTCCCTTTTCCGGCGGCAAGATGAAAACCCTAACATATTACGCCGACAGTGTACCTGACTTTGCATGGTTCGCAGATAAATCTTTTATAATCCAGTACGATACAGTCAAGCTACAGTCAGGTAAAGCGGTCAACGCTTTCACTTTTTTTCATAATCAAAAGAAGACACCCTGGGTCAACAGTATTGATTTTGTAAAAGATGCCGTACGTCAATATAGCAAATGGATAGGCGAGTATGCCTACCCGGTAGTGCAGGCCGTGGAGGGGCCGAAAAATAATTCCAGCGGAGGTATGGAGTATCCTACAGTTACCCTGATCACCAGCCCGGATGCAAAACCAGAATATCTTGATGGAGTGATCGCTCACGAGGTTGGCCACAATTGGTTCATGAGCATACTTGGTACCAACGAACGGGAATATGCATGGATGGACGAAGGTTTGAATACTTATTTTCAATTCCGCTATGAAGCTGAAAAATACCGGGCGAATGGCATCTTCGGAGACCGGATACCAGCGGATGTAAAAAAACTGAATGAAGACAATTTCCAGATGGCTGTTTATAATTCTTTAATGCAAATCCCCATTGAATCACCTATCAATACTACTTCCACCGGTTTCAAAAACAGCGAAGATTATGGATTAACGGCTTATATAAAAACAGCAGAATGGATGTATCTGTTAGAAAAGGCTATTGGAAGAGATAAAGTAGATAGTGCTTTCCAAAATTATTTTTCAAAATGGAAGTTTAAACATCCTCAGCCGGCTGATCTGAAAATATCTTTTGAAGAAGCCATACAGGGGAATTTATCTGATTACTTTAAACTGTTGGATAAACGAAATAAGCTGGTTGAGTAAGTTTAAGATTTGGAGGTGATCCATCTCTGGAAAATGCCGGGGCCATCCGTTGCTACGAAAAAACGGGTTAAAAAAAGGGGCTGATCACAAATGACTATCCTGATAGCATTTTACTAACCTAATCACTTCCTTCGCCTCTTTTACATCATGCACTCTCAGAATATCAGCACCATTCAATAAAGCCAGTGTGTGCATCACAGTTGTGCCATTTAACGCATGCTCGGCAGTAGTTTGCAGCGTTTTATAAATTGTTGACTTCCGTGAAAGACCCACCATGATGGGCACATCAGTCATTTTAAAAACCGCGAGATTTTTAAGAAGCGTAAAATTTTGATCCACATTTTTTGCAAAACCAAAACCCGGATCAATAATAACATCTTTAATGCCGGCTTTACGGCATTCAGCAACTTTCTGTACGAAATATTCAAGCATCTCCTTTGTCACATTCTCATAATTTGTATGCTCTTTCATAGTTTGCGGAGTGCCTTTCATGTGCATACACACATAAGGAACATTAAGTAAGCCTGCAGTGGCGATCATATCACTGTCCATTTGCCCGCCGCTTACATCATTAATTATTGAAGCGCCGGCTGCAACTGCATCCCTTGCAACTCCGGCGTAAAACGTATCAATACTGATCACTGCCTCCGGAAAATTTTTTTTTATCCTCTCAATAGACGGAATCACCCGTTGCAATTCCTCATCAGGCCGAATAAGAACACTCCCCGGCCGGGTGCTCTGTCCGCCAATGTCCAAAATATCTGCTCCTTCATTCAGCATTTCATTTGCTTTTTCCAACATCAATTCAACTTTAGAGGTCCGGCTGCCGGCATAGAAAGAATCATTATTCACATTTAAAATCCCCATGACCAATGATCCGTCAATGGTTATCAGCCTGCCTTTGCAATTGAGTGTGTACATGCAGTATTTATCTTTATTTTTGATGCGTATGTTGCAAATTACTACCGATCAGCAATACGATAACGCTGTTTCCCTTTGTCGCGAAATTTTTATCCAGAAAACCAAAGACTATGGAACCTCCTGGCGGGTGTACCGGCCGATATCAATTGCTGACCAGATTTATATTAAGGCAAAACGTATCAGGAATATCCAGGAAAAGCGAATGCAGAAAATAGCTGATGATATAAAGGGCGAATTCATTGGCATTTTTAATTACGGCATCATTGGTCTGATACAGCTTGAGTTGCCGGGAGAAGAACCTGAAGAATTAAATAAACAGGAGGCTATTTCTTTTTATGATGAAAAGAAATCGCTTGCGAAAAAACTGATGGAAAACAAAAACCATGATTACGGTGAAGCCTGGCGGGATATGGCACAGGAAAGTTTTACTGATCTGATACTCGCCAAAGTTCTTCGTATCAAGCAGATCATAAAGAACCAAGGGCGCACTGGCATCAGTGAAGGTATAGATTCAAATTATATTGATATTGTGAACTATGCAGCTTTTGCATTGATTTTATCTGAAGAAAACAATTAAAAAATTAGCATGAAATTCCTGATGAATATTTCACGTGCGATCGTCGGAATCCTTTTTATTTTTTCCGGATTAATAAAAGCAAATGATCCATTAGGCTTATCGTATAAAATGCAGGAGTTCTTTGAGGTCTGGGGTCGCGACCCTTCCGTGACTACATTCATGAGCTGGCTGCATGAATATGCTTTGCCTTTCTCCATCATCATGATTACACTGGAAGTTATCGTCGGTGTAGCATTGCTCGTTGGCATTTGGAAAAAATTTGTCAGCGGTCTGCTGCTATTGCTTATCATTTTTTTTAGCTTCCTTACCGGTTATGCAGTGCTCTCAGGAAAAATTGCCACCTGCGGATGCTTCGGTGATTGCATACCGCTTACAGCCATGCAATCATTTATTAAAGACATTGTATTGGTTCTACTTATTCTTCTTATTTACTTTGGGAGAAAATATATACAGCCATTATTTACGCCCATCGTCAATCTTGTCGTGGTTATCATTTCAACTATTTTGGTTTTATTTTTTCAATGGTATGTATTGCGTCACCTGCCTGTGATTGATTGTCTTCCGTTTAAAAAAGGAAACAACATTCTGGAGCTTCGTAAAATGCCTGCGGATGCCATACCTGATAAAAAGGAATTTATATTTACTTATAAAAAAGCTGGGGAAGAAAAACAATTCAAGAGAGGCGAGATCCCTGACTCCACCTGGGAATTTGTTAGCCGCGAAGATGTGATCGTAGAGAAAGGAAAGAACAATGAACCGCCAATAAAAGATTTTTATTTAACGCCCGTTGATGGCGCCGACTCAACAGAAGAATTGCTCAGCCAGCCGGGCAAATATTATTTACTTTTTGTAAAAGAACCTCCGACACCAGATGCAGAATGGATTAATTCATTCGAACATTTGCTTAATAAAGCAACTGCAGAAGGAACGGCGATATATGTGGTCACCTCAAGGGTAACTGATGTAAACCGGTTTTTTAATGAACAGCATTCATACCAGGTTCCCGTTTTTGGTCTGGATGCAACGGCATTAAAAACGGCGGCCCGTACAAACCCGCAACTATACCTTATGGAGGGACCGGTTGTAATAGATAAGTGGGGCTGGGCTGATTTTGGAAAAGTGGTAAACAAGTAAGAAGCACGCTTACTTTGGCTTAAATTTTTTCTGTATGCTCCAACTCCTGGTAAAAAAATTATTGTATGGGATATTGGTGTTAGCAGGAGTCATCATTATTGTGTTCGTCATTTTCCAGGCTTTCGCCGACCCGGCAAGATTGATGATCGGGCAAACGGGGGACAGGCAAACAATGGAAAATATCCGGCGCGAGCTTTATCTTGATCAGCCAAAATGGAAACAGTTTATTCTATATGTAAATGACCTTTCCCCCATAGCTATACATTCGAAAGATGAGATCGCTCAAAAAAGATTGAAAGGAATATTTATCGGAAATGAAAAAAAACTTGCCTTTAAGCTTCCTTATCTGCGCCGAAGTTATCAGACAAAAAAAGATGTACTTGATGTATTGCTGGAAGCGCTTCCCGGCACAATGATGCTGGCATTGGCGGCCATGCTTTTTGCCACCGTAGCAGGAATTCTATTGGGCGTGTTAGCTGCGGTGAAGCAAAATACCTGGCTGGATACAACGGCAGTATTCACAAGTGTCATCGGTATTTCTGCTCCATCGTTTTTTATGGCAATTGTTATTGCATATTTATTTGGTATCGTTTTGCATGATTACACCGGGTTGCCATTTACAGGTAGCTGGTTTGATATTGATGAACAAACCGGGGAGAAATATCTTACACTAAAAAATCTGATTCTCCCTGCATTTACCCTTGGCATTCGGCCTCTGGCTATTATAGCGCAACTTACCCGCAGCTCGATGCTGGAAGTGCTCAGCCAGGATTATATCAGGACCGCCTATGCGAAAGGACTCAACAAGCGGCAGGTTGTTTTCAGGCATGCGTTGCGAAATGCCATGAACCCCGTCATTACTGCCATTACCGGATGGTTTGCCGAACTGCTTGCAGGTGCTTTTTTTGTTGAGTATATTTTTGGCTGGAAGGGAATTGGAAAGGTAACTGTGGATGCATTGGAGAAATTAGATTACCCTGTAGTGATGGGTTCCGTCCTTTTCGCCGCCGCCATTTTTGTGCTGGTAAATATTCTGGCTGACCTGGCTTACGGCATTATTGATCCAAGAGTTAGAATGTAATAACATCACCTGATCACTACTTCTGAGATGACCTTTTCTCCCAATGCCTCATTCACGCGTTCTATAATTTTGTTTTTTTGATACAGCAATTCATTCTTTAAGGGAGCTACGGATGATGTGATGAATAACGTTTGATTTTTGATCTCAATTTTGTCAGTATATCGTGCAATCGTCTTCCCCATGATCTTTTCCCAGGCATCTTCTATCTGCATAGCCTGAACGCCTCCTTTCAGCCGGCTTTTATTGAGAAATTCTTTTAACGCTTCGCCAAGTGTAAACTCACCCATAGAATAAAGGTACTAAGGCGGAATTTGTTTTACGTGTTCTTTTCCAATGATCATTTCTTTGAATTGGACAAGGCAAAGAATAATAACGGGCAAATATTCAACCCATGTTAAAAATATGCTTTCCTGATACGGCAAATGAGAATAGGCATAATATGATAACATCACCAGGCCTGACCAAATCTGGATATAACGATAATTGAAAAATATATTTAAAAAAATAAGCGAAGAAATATACCAGGGATGCACGACAGATGAGAGCAAAAAGTAAATCGTCATTATTATCAGCAATGATTGCAATATTGGTACGGCGCCGGTCTTTTGGGCTTTAAAAATTTTGAAATAAAAAAATAAAAGTAGGAGAGGAGAAAGGACAGCCCAGATGAAAATGATATTTGTCTCCGTAATAACAAATCCTACCCACCTAAATATTTTGTAGATACTGCCATTGAATTCAAATGAGTGAAAATATAAGCCGATGCTATTCCCCAAATGCAGCAAAGTATCCGGGTGAAGTAAGGGAGAAAATAAAATAACTAATCCCACGAGGCCGGAGAGAAGAAATATTATTTGTTTCTTTCTGCTAAGTGCTTTTATAAAAAATGGAAAAGTAAGCAGGGGAAGCAATTTAACGGCAACTGCAGCGCTTAAGCCTAATGATGTACCAATGATTTTTGATCGCTGAAAATAATAAATCGCGACAGCCAAAAAAAATATCATAACCGCTTCAAAATGGAGGTTGCCTGTTAATTCCACAATCACGAGCGGATTGAGGGCATACCATAGAATATTTTTTTTGGGTAACCGGAGCTCTTTTAAAATTTTCAATCCTAGCAATACGGTGCCCAATTCTGCAAGCATAATAATGGCATGCCATAAGATGAGCGGATATTTGATCGAAAGCGGAAATAGCCAGGTGGCAAAAGCAAATATTCCCTGCATGATAGTAGGATACACGCTAAAATAATCCGGCGAATTCATATGCGTAAGAAAAAATTGAAGCATTTGATCTGATGACACAAGAGGAGCGCCAACCAATGATGAAGGAATGAAAAGGAATGGATTTATTCCCAGGTTGATTAAATGCCCATCCCAAAGAAAACGAAAGTAATCATCGCTCAATACAGGCACTGAAAAAATAAAAACAGCCCTGCATATGATCGAAAAATACAGAAGATGCTTTAGCGATATCTCTTTCGAGTTCAACAGGACGATATAGCCTACGAAGGCAATTATCATCAGAAATAAGAAAATCGAAAATTGAGTTCGCTCTATGCCATAACCAAGTAATACGAAGGCTGACAATACCATTGCCATTATGATATAAGGTATAGTTCTCTTCAGTAACATAAACTTCTTAAGACATGGAAAATTTAATATGCTAATTAAAATATTGAGGATCTCAAAAAAACTTCCTACATATATTTAAAGATCGTAGTGATGATTTTGTAACCTGCCAATACGGTTCCTCTCACCGTGCCACTGATCTTAGAGAAGCCAATCCGTTTCCGGTATCTCACAGGCACTTCGGTCGTCTTCATTTTCAACTTAGCCGCTTTTACCTGCATCTCTACTGTCCATCCATAGGTCTTATCCTGCATATCCATTTTCAGCAGGCAATCCCATTTCACAGCACGGAAAGGCCCGAGGTCTGTAAATTTTACTTTGTATAATTTCCATAAAAGGAAAGTTGCCAGGCGGTTGCCAAAAATCTGTGCAACAGTCATCGAACCAGGCTCACGCTTTCCCAATTCCCTGGATCCGATCACCAGGTCAAAATTCTCTTTTATTATTTTATCAACGAGAAATTTCATTTCGGCCGGATAGTCAGAGTTGTCTCCATCAATAAAAACCACGATGCCAGGCGGCTCTCTTTTAGCCTTTAAAAATTCAATACCCTTCAGGCAGGCATTACCATAACCCGGTGCAGGCTGGCCAATAACGGTAGCGCCTGCACGAGCTGCTGCAGAAGCGGTATCATCAGTAGAACCATTGTCCACAACCACAATTTCTTCTACAAAAGTTGGGATCTCCTTAATCACGGACCCAATGGCCTGTTGTTCGTTGAATGCAGGGATAATGACAAAAACAGATGAAGAAGATAATTGCAAAGATGTTATTTCAAATTGAACCGTGAAGATACTCCTGGAGAAATGCTATGATAAAATACCATTGAAAAACCCAGGGCTGCCATTAGATGAAAGATCATCATTCCATAATCATGAAAATGTAAACTATAGAAAAAAGCAACCAGGAAGAAGACGGCTCCTAACCCTTCAAAAATTGACAGTGGCGAAAGTTTTACATCCGCATAAGGGTTATTAGAAAATTTTTTTCCTGTAGAAATATTAAATTTCGGTGTGCGGATAAAAGGCGTTTTCTTTCCGGCGTATCCTTCCAGTACAGCAATGGCATGATGCAATGATAACCCCAAAGCCATAGAGATAAACAGTGGAAATGTTTTCAAAAAATAAAATACACCTTTCCATTTGTCAGTATAGTTGTACAGGCAGGTAACAAAATAAGAAACGCCGATGATGAAAAAACTCGCTAAAAAAACATACCCTGCTACCGAAAAAAATTCGTTACCCGGCATGTATTTTTTTATAAAGATGACAGGTACGCTCAGCAAAGCGCAAAGAATGACATTAATAAAAATTGCGCTATTGAGTAGATGAGCAGTGGCTTGCCATTTTACCAGCAATGGCAGTTTGCTTCCAAGTACCTGCCTTAAATGTTTTCTCGCGGTCTCTGCACCACCCTTTGTCCAGCGGTATTGCTGCGATTTTAAGGCGCTCATTATCGGAGGTAATTCTGCAGGTGCTGCTACATCTTCGAGATATTTAAATTTCCAGCCCTTGAGCTGTGCACGGTAACTCAAATCAAGATCTTCTGTCAACGTATCTGCCGACCAGTTACCTGCATCGAGTATGCATTGTTTTCTCCAAACACCACCGGTACCGTTAAAATTAATAAAGCAATTTCCCTGATTGCGACCGACTTGTTCTACACGAAAATGTGCATCTAAGCCGAATGCCTGGAGGTCGGTTAGAAGAGAAGAATTACGGTTGATATGCTCCCATCTTGTTTGTATCATTCCTACTCCCGGTTCCTGGAAATGAGGTATCGTTTTTAGCAGAAAATCTTTTTCCGGAAGAAAGTCAGCATCGAAGATGGCAATGAACTCACCGGCTGCAGTTTCCAGGCCGTGCTTCAAAGCCCCTGCTTTAAAGCCCGCTCTTTCGTCTCTTTGAACATGGCAGATATTAAAACTTTTCTGCCGGTAACGATTGACTTTTTCGGCAATCAGGGCACTCGTCTCATCATCAGAATCATCCAGCACCTGTACCTGCAATTTATTTTTGGGATAATCTAATTGCATCACACAGTCAATTAAACGCTCGATCACATATTTTTCATTGTACACAGGCAATTGAATTGTTACTGTCGGCAGTTGATAATTATCTGCTATTGTAAAATTCGCGGCCTTTTTTCTGTTATACCGTATGTATTTAATTAAAAGAAATGCTTGCGCACTACTATATAAAATGAGAAAGAGAACGCAAAGGCCATATAAAATTCCCGTGAGTACAACAAGGAAATTGATCAGCCAGAAGGAAAGCATTTTTCGGTTTTAAAGCAAAATTACGATTTAAGATTGAGGGTATGTTTCTTAAGAGGTTATACGGTAGAAAGGCGGATGCGGTTTCATCCTCAGAAAGTTTTTGTGATTCCATAACTTCAACATTGTAACCGTTTAACGATTAAATTGTGGATAAAAAGAATATTATGAATAAAATTTTCATCACGTTTTCTTTGGCGGTGTTTGTTTCGTGTAATGCAAATAGAACCGAAAGCAAAAATAATTACCCCGCCACATTTACAAAAGTTTTAGATGCACATGGAGGATTGGAAAAATGGAAAAGTGAAAAAACGCTCACTTTCGAAATTCCCAAACCCGATGGGAAGGAAACACACACGATAGACCTGGATCAGCGAAAAAATAAAATTACCTCAACGGACATAGAGATGGGGTACGATGGAAAGAATGTTTGGTTGTTGGATAACAAGGGCTCATACCAGGGCGATCCATATCATTTCCACAATTTAATGTTCTACTTCTATGCTATGCCTTTTGTGCTGGCTGACGATGGAATTCATTACACTGAAATACCCGATTTTGCATTTGAAGGGAAAAATTACCCGGGATTAAAAATTACCTATGATAACCAAACGGGTGCTTCTTCAAATGATGTATATCATCTCTATTACGATCGGGAGACTTTTAAAATGAGATGGCTTGCTTACAACGCCACATTCGGATCAGAAAAGAAATCAGATAAAATGAGCTGGATCAGCTACAACGACTGGACAGATGTGAATGGCAGTTTACTGCCAAAATCAATTACCTGGCACGCATTCGATAGTGGCCAGATAAAGGAGGCGAGAAACATAGTTGCGTTTGAGAATGCAACATTAAGCGAAGAAGAACAACCGGAAAACTTTTTCGAAAAACCTGAGGCAGCAAAAATTGTAGAAAAAAAGGAGGACTGATATTTTGAAGACTACTTTCTACGGGTGAGATTCTATCTCTAAACCCCTTTGCATTCATCTGCGCCGGTGAGGCGACACCGCCTACGGCTGCCGAATACGCGTGCGTCTTAATAATTATGAATGTATTCCATTTTTCTTTTATAGGTGATTGTTAGATAATTCCCGCGTTTTCGACCAAAAAGTCTTATATTAAATAAGTAGCACAATACTTTTGCGGGACTAATATTTTAGGCAAGCTTGTTGTAGTATTGGTGGCCGGACGACGGCCATAGCACCTTATACACCCCCAATATCACTTACACATCCCTAATCTAATGAATAAAATAACACTCCTTCTTTTTTTCCTCGTTTTCAATATATCAGCAACAGTTTTCTCCCAGGATTTCCTGGGTTTAAATACTGGTAATTACGCCGGCGTAACCGGCGTTTCCTTGCAGCCGGCCAGTATTGTGGACAGCCGCCACAAGTTCGACATTAATCTTTTTTCTACCGGTATTAATTACAACAACAATTATTTCCTGGTAAACAGGAGTGTAATCTTGAAATTCAACAAAAACAATTTTGATGATTACGATGAATTTAAAAGCCGTTATTTGTCAGAGGCCAGCGTGGCCGCAGGTGATAGGGTTTTTTTCAACATCAGTAACCGGATACAATTGCCGCTTAGCTTTATGGCTACCACAGGTAAAAGGTCAGCTATTGCGCTCAATATGCAATTGCGCTCTATGATACAGGGCAGGGGCATTACCCCAGATCTTGCTAAGATGGCTTATAATGGATTTTATTTTCCACCGTTGAATAATAGCCAGTTAAACGCATCGGGTGTGAATATAAATGCTTTGAATTGGGCAGAGGTAGGGCTTACTTACGGGGGGGTATTGTATTCTTCCGATAATCATTTTGTGAAGGCGGCGTTTACCGCAAAATATCTTGGTGGAATAGCATCTGTAAATCTGGGCAGCAACGATCTTTCTTTGCAAATAAATACTGACAGCACTTTAAATTTTCGAACGTCTTCGTTTGCTTACAATCATAATAAGAATGCAGATTTTGATATTGTACTGGATAAAAATTTCAAGCCCGACGCAAATGCCTTTGGTTTTGATGCCGGCCTTGTGTATGAGTACCGTGGCAATTTGGATAATTTTAAATACATAAGAAATGATGATGAACGTTCTTATTATGCAGACAGACGGGATGTAAATAAGTACATCTTTAAACTCGGCGTTTCCCTCTTAGATGCAGGGATGTTTACCTTTGATAAACCGGCCAATGTAAATTCTTTTGCAGCCAATACCAGCGACTGGGATCTTAAAAATGCAAACTATAAAACCCTAAAAGAATTTGACACTGCGCTGGCCGCAAGGGTAACTGCCAATGCTAATGATCCCCGAAGCTATAATGTATATCTACCTACCGCTTTAAGTGTGCAGGCAGATATCCGCTTTGTGAAAGGGCTATTTTTAAACCTGATGACCTACCATCCGGTGAAGCTGGGAAATAGTGTTGGAAAGCGTTTTGACAAGTTCGGGTTTTTCTCTGTAACACCCAGGTACGAGCGGCGGCATTTTGGTATCTATATACCATATACAATTGCTAACCGCAATGATTTTTCTGATTATAAAAAGCATTCACTTGGCTTAACCCTGCGTGCAGGGCCGATCTTTATAGGTAGCAGCAACCTGGGTAGCATGTTGTTCAATGAAAATCTCAGGTCTGCAGATGTGCATCTTGGTTTAAAGGTTGGGATCACGTACGGTAAGCCCAGTAAAAGCAAACGTTTTATTGAGAAAGTGCTTTCTAAAAATAAAGCCAATGAAGAAGAACAGCCTGCGATGAACATAAATAAAGAAGACGGCAGCCAGCCTGCAATGGTTAAAGAAGAAAAGGTAAAAGTGACTGATGGATCAGAACGTAGCAGGTTAATGATGAATTACCAGAACGGAAATATTTATGATAACCCGGACAGAAAGAGCAATGTGATTATCATCAATAACTATTATGGCAATGATGCCAAAACTGCACATAGCGATAGAATGAGCCAACGCATGATGGACAGTATTTACATGCAGAATATGATCCATCAAAGGTCGTTCATGCAGGATGAGAAATATACCGACAGCATCGTTCGTCAAGATAGAATGCAACAGCAAGAGTTGATTCAAATGCAAACGCGTCAGCAAGCTATGATGGACAGTGCATTTTTCCTGGAAAAGCGGGACAGTATTACCAGGGTTACAAAAGATAGCCTGCAATTGAAAAGAAAACAACTGGATACATTGATCCGTTCTATGCAGCAATTACAACAGCAGATAGACAGCACTAACGATGCTGGTGCAATACTGCAACAACGGCGATTGGAAGACAACGATGCGTACATGGATAGTGTAGTAGCTACATCTGCCTATAGCGATACTGCAATGCTACAGCGTAAAAAAAAAGAAAATCCGGTAACGGATACGATCGTAATCACAAATGCTGAACCGGTGACCAATCGACGGGTTACACCAACTAATCGAGCCATGCAAGATGAACAGGAACGCCGGCTTCGGTACGAGATCAGCCGGCAGCAACCACAACAGGATGATCTTTACAGAAAGTATTCCGGGCAGGCTGCCGCCTTGTCAAACGACATAAACAGGTTAAGTGACCGGCTGAATAACCCTGACAGATATTATAGAGATCAGACCACCTATGTGCCTGTAGCCGTACCAAAGACATATGAAAGGGAAAGATTAGTGCATGTGCCGGCATCAGCTAATAATGCGGCTCTAAAACAGCGGGACACGATGTATGTTCGTGATACTGTTTTCCTAACTGTTGTAAGTAATAGCGCCACAGATACTCTCACCAGGATTGCTATGAAAAGCAATGCAGCAACACCCGAAAAAACTACCGAAGCCCCTGTTTTTGATTTCAGCACCCTGCCTGCAGAGATCATTTTATTTGATGTAAGCAAGTGGCTCGTACAACCGATCTATATGGGTCGGCTACGCTATGTGGCAGGGTTACTGCAAAAGGATTCCAGCCTCAGCGTGGCAGTTACCGGGCATACCGATCCCACAGGTCCAAAAGAAGTTAATGAAAAATTATCCCTTCGCAGGGCAAAGGCTGTGGCTGACATTTTAAAAAACAATGGCGTAAAGGGAAAGCAAATCAAAATAACAGCGTATGCCTCGGCAGACCCTGCAGTAGCGGGCAACACGAAGGCGGATAACCGGCAGAACCGGAGGGTAGAAGTAAAAATACTGTAGTGGAAAATGTTTAGATGCAGCCCAAATTCGAAGCAGCATACCCCAGCTTTGTAATTAGTTGTAAAAGCAATCCTTTTGAATGGTTTATATACAATTTTAAAACAGCATCGCAGGCTGAGTTCTCACACGGGCTTTACATGTGTAAATTCATCCCCATAAAAGGGGGATTTTTAAACAGGCTATGTATTTTCTTAATGCTTAAACGGCTACCCACTATAGGATTTTTTTTCAGGCACGATTATGTTACCATACAGATATTAATACCTCAAAAAATTAAACCTCCAAAAAATAGTGCTTTCGGTACGTCTCTCCCGGAAATGAATTTTCAAAAGAAAGATGGAAGATTAATTATAAATGATCGTTGATTTATAGCACCCGGATTTTAAAAAATTAAATTTTTAAAAGACGGCCTTAAAAGATGAAGATAGAATTTACTGGCAGGTATAAAGTTTCTTGATGATATCTATTTTAAACTTAAAAAAAATACAATGAAAAAAATCACTTTGACAAACGTTTCACGGAATATCTTTCTTTTTGTCACCATGTTTCTGGTAGCCTTTACATTTAACTCTTGTGCAAAAAAAATGACCTTTGGAACTTCCTCTGTTGTGCCTGCCGCAGAAGGCTCAGTAAAAATAAAATCTGATAAAAACAAGAATGCTTCTATTGATTTAAGTGTAGAGCGACTGGCAGACCCTAAAAGGCTTGATCCACCAAAAAATACTTATGTGGTATGGATGGAAACTGCGAGTGACGGAACAAAAAATATAGGCAATTTAAATACTTCGAGCAGCATTTTGTCCGGTAAACTTAAGAGTTCACTAAAAACCGTAACTCCTTTCAAACCCACCGGTTTCTTTATTACCGCTGAAGACGATGCAACTGTTCAGTATCCTGGTGGGACGGTTGTCTTAAGAACCAACTAATGCAAAGGCGAGGAAGGTATTTATATGCCACGACTCCACCACGCCTGTATTCCGAAAATACAAACTTCGAAAGAGCAAATGGAGATTTTGTCATTATCAACATAGCCACAAAAATAAAGAGAATGCCCGGCGAGCAATAATAAAACTGCTGCCAGGCATTTTAACCGTTAAATGTATTTATAAGAAATTTTACAGCGGTATTAATTTCCCCGAGCCTGAAATGTGGGCACTGATAACGGGGTTGCCGTAATAATATACAGAGCCACTTCCGGAGATAGATGACTCAAGTGTTTTGATTACATTTATCTTCATAATGCCCGACCCGCTTGTATGCGTCGTGGCGTTTTCGGATGGTACATCAGGCATCTCAATACCACCACTGCCGCTGATTGTAAGGTCTATCTTTTTCGCGGAGCCATCCATCACCTTTATATTTCCCGATCCGCTCACCGTCGCATTAATCTTATTATCAACGGCAGCTTGCTCAACAGCGATATTTCCGGAGCCACTTACATTGATGTCCAAATTATTAGTCACGACGTCGCCCTGCACATCCATATTTCCTGATCCACTCAGGCGCAGGTAATCCAAGGCCGGCATCGTAATATGAGCGACTATTTCTTCATGAGATTTAATGCGCACATCGTTTTTGAAATCTATTTTTAGAATGCCATTCACCACGTGCGTATTCAAAATATTTAAAATATTTTGCTGCCCTGTTACGTCTACTTTCATCACGGGCCCTATGGTGATGTACACCTTTCCGCTTATACCGGAGGCTACTCCTGTGAAATTGCCGGTTGACCTTGTCTCCGTTACCAAGGGACCGTCGCCTACTACCTTGCGGCAAGAGGGAAGAATAAAAATTGCTGCTGCAAATAATACTAATACTGACTTCTTCATGTTATTTGTTTTGTTTATTATGATGGGGTTTAAAATTGTATTTGATAATTCAGAATGGGTATCATGCCCGTCTGATAATTGGTGACTACTATATTTTTATCACTATCGAAATATTGATTATAAACATTTAGATTATTAGTGAGATTTTGTATGTCTAACGACAATGTACTGGTGAAATTTCTGCGATTCCATTTGACACTTAACCGCAGGTCGGTGCGGAAGTATGCAGGATTTTGCAGCGAGTATGCCTTTGCTTCGCGAAAAACGGTATAGCCCTTCTCCCTGGAAGCTTCTGTATCTATCGGTGTTGTTCTCAATCCTCCGGCATTGATGGTTTTTATGTTGATACCATATGTTCTGCCTTTATTTTCAGAGACAAAATCTTTACCGGCGATCAGGGTCACAATATAATTTCCGTTGAATCTCGTATTCCTTTCAATACCATCTGCCGCAGTATATTTCGACTGGTAAATTGAATTGCTGAGCGTAAAATAAAAGTTATGCTGCAGGTAACGCTCAAACGAAATTTCGGCTCCATAGTTTTTACCTTTTCCTTTATTTACCAGTGGATCCAGCACATAGCCTTCAAAAATGTTAAGCGTGGAAAAAGTGCTGCTGTCTTTGGTACTGACCGGCACATTGAATAAGCGCTGGTAATACAGATCTGTTTTAAGCAAAAGATTTTTTGTAAGCTTTTGATTGAATGAGAATACATAATGGTGTGCCCTTGTGAACCCGAGATTTTTATTTGGCAGGCTGAAACTGCCGTCTGCATTTTCCTGGCGGGCAAAGTAAACACCCCACACCTGTACCTGGCTATGCAATCCGTAGCCTGCCGCTATACTACTTTTATTTGAGATATCCCACTTTGCAGAAAACCGTGGCTCTATTGCTGAAGTATTATTTAAGTCAAGGTGCAGGTAATGAAGCCCGGCGTTTACGGTAACATGATCTGAGGGTTTAAATTGCCATTGGGTAAATGCCTGTTGCGTGGCGGTATTGCCTGATGCATCAATTCTGTCAACTAAAGGTTCGCCTTCATGTTCGGCAGAACGCTGATAATAATTGAAATGAATCAGGCTACCGATGACGCCTGTGCGCACATTTAACCGGTTGCTGAATTTGTAATTCAAAGTCGAATTGAAAAGCCATTTTTTGGAGATATAATTATCCTTGTAGTTTTTAGAAAGTGTATAATCATCTTCCACGTAATCTTCGTCATAACCATTTTTTGTGTAGGAAACACCTATACCTGTTTTTAAAGCGGCCCTGCTTCCCAGGGGAATCTGATGCGTAACGCCGCTCATTCCTGTATTTGCTAAAAATCTGTATGGATATCTGTCAGCTTTTTCAGTCCATTTCGCAGAATCTTTATCCGCTTCCAGGTTATCGCTGCTCAGTCCCCCAAATCCAAATAGCGTAAATGAACCAATCGTTTTGGTTGGCAGGTAAATATTATAAGACCGATCCTGGAAGTTTGTTACCGAAACATCACTTCCAAACACACCCAATTTATTAAGTAGCGCCAGCGTGGAATAGCGATAATTCACCAGGTACGAGCCTTTATAACCTTTTGAGAAGGGCCCCTCCGCGGCCAAATTTAATCCCAGCAGACCAGCCTGTATCGTATATTCTTTTTTCTCATTGTTACCCCTACGCAATTTCAGATCAAACACCCCGCTAAGTGCATTTCCATACTCAGCTGCAAAAGCAGCCGTTACAAAATCTGAATTGGCAAGTAATTGTGAACTAAGGATAGAAATGCCGCCACCACTATTTCCGGCAGCGCTGAAATGGTTAGGATTTGGAATATCCATCCCTTCCATTTTCCATAATAAACCGGTTGGCGAATTACCCCGGATAATAATACTATTGTTGCCATCATCACCGGCCAACACACCCGGAAATGCCGTTGCCATACGCAGAGGATCATTTACAGCTGCTGCATATTTCTGTGTTTCTTCTACAGTAAACCCTCTTGCACTTACGGCGCTCATTTCATTCAGTGGTTTATTTTTTTACTATTTGCCTTTATTACAATTTCATTTTCTATCCGCACAATCGCTTCTAAGGGTATCGTAAGTATGGTTTCTTTACCTGCATTCACCGTAATATTTTCCAGCAAAGCAGGTTTAAATCCTGCGTAAGAAATAGTTAAATTATATGAACCAACCTGGATGTCGCCGAAACGAAAAACACCATCCTGATCAGTAGTAACGGACCTACCCGTACCCGTTATAGTAACCGTAGCCGCGGGAAGTGGCTGGTGTAATACCTGGTCTATAACAGTTCCCCGAAGTGTATGTGTGTATTGAGCCTGGGCGCTGAGGCTGAAGGAGAACAACACGATTCCTAAAACAATTTTAATTTTCATTTACTACGAATTTTACATGAGTGTGACAGCATCAATGGTTGATCCGAATGTAACCTTGCCGGAAAAATCGAAGACGAGTTTTGGACATGCCCATTGATGTGCTTTTATATAAATTTGGTAGTATGACAATCATAAAAGCATTTACCCCTATTTGCAGAAATAAAATCAGAAAAGATTAATGCCGGCATTCCAGCCAAACCAGCCGGTAACGTTAGTGCCGAAGTCGTAAGTTTTATAACCGGCGGGGAGGTATGTATGAGCGGTAACCGGCAATACCTGTTTTTTGATCAGAAATATAAACAGCAAATGATGGGCCTGCGAAAAGAGAGATGTATTTATTGAGTTTCACATTAAAGTTGAGATGCAGCTTATTCAGAATATTTGTATAATTCCATGATCCGAGGTATAAGTATTGAGACGACAGTTCAGGATTCAGTGTAAGGCTTTTTCTTTTATTCAGTGGCAATTCGCTTCCCAATCCATATCCAAAAGAATACAACTTGGTGTTTGCATCTGTGTTGACCCCTGCATTCAAAATACTGTACAACTTTGAGTTCCCTGTTTTAAAAGCAGCATTCACAGGCGTTATTTCATTTGTTGAAACACTGAGCTTGTGATAACCCTTTAAAACAATATTGATGAGTCCGATACTAAAACCCGCAGAGCTATCCGCAATATTGATCAGGCCAATTTGCAGTCCTTTCAGTTTCTTTGAGTAATTAAAGCGATAGCAGGGGGCAAAACTTTATATCTCATCACTTGCTGTCTGACGTTGAAGAATAATCTGGCCACCTTTTTTTATGACATCAATATCAAATGTAAGACTGATCACTTCTAATACCTGGCTGAGGGATTCATTATAAAATGGTGAAGTTAGCTTCAGGTTTTTCAATTCTTCACCGTTGATAATAATATTAGCGTCATAGGCATCATTCAGCACTTCAACCAGTTTCCAGAGTGGAGTGTTATCACAAACAAATTCTTTTGTACGGTAATAATTATACAATTTGTCGCTTACCTTGTTTTTATTCATCGTGCTATCCGCGGCAGAAATAGAAACTTTTTCGCCGGCGTCTAATACTACATTATTACCGGCCCAGGCTATCCGGACTGTACCTGTTTCTACCACCACTTCTGTCTCCCCGTTCCTGCTTTTTATATTAAACGAAGTGCCGACTACTGTCACTTGAACATTATTCACGTTAATGGTAAAGGGATGTTGTTTATCAGGAGTAACATTAAAAAAGCCTTCACCCTCCAGTTGTACGTTTCGTGTTTCGTCTCTGAATTTGGAAGGGTACGTAAGAGTAGATTCTTTATTTAGCGTGACAACAGATCCGTCAGGCAACGTATCAGTTAACACGTTTTGATTGGTTTGCGCAATCATTTTAATCTCCTTGCCGGGCTGATGAAAAAATAGATATGTAGTATATCCGGCTACCAATAGTAATATGACCGCAGCCACTTGCAACAGATGCCGCCGGTTTTTCATTTTTACTACTTTAGGTTTCTCCTTTCCGGCTTTCACGCGATTTTGAAAACGTTCCCAGGCCCTGCTTTCATCTATGGTAGATTCATTTGCCAGGTTTTTACTCGTGTCCCAAATAGTCTTAAAATGTTCAAAATAAACGGTGTTTTTTGTATCCTGCTGAATCCATTTTTCCACGTTATAGCCTTCACTTTCTGAGGCTTCGCCCAGCACATATTTCACCAGGAGATCATCATTAATATGGTTGAAGTCGTTTTCCAGTTGTTGATTATTATAAATGAAATAATAGAATAAGTAATGATAAAAAATCAACCAGTTTTATCCGAAGCAGTTTCAGTGCCTTACCCATCTGGTTTTCCACAGTTTTAATTGAAATATCCAATTCCTTTGCGATTTCTGCATACTTCATTTCATCGAAACGGCTCATTTGAAAAATGGTTCTGCATCTTTCAGGCAGTTCATTCATGGCAGCATGCAGCCTGTTCTCCAGTTCCCCGGCCATAAGTTTTTTTGATGCATTATCTGATTCATTTTTCATGCGATATGCTACATGTAAATGATAATTTGATCTTATTTTAAGGTGCTTGAGAACATTCAGGCTCTCGTTTCGTACAGCTTTGTAGAGATACGCTGTAATAGAACAGTTGATAGATAAACTTTCAGATCTTTCCAATAGCTTATAAAATACCTGTTGAACAATTTCTTCAGCCTCTGTTTCATCTCTTAAAATAGTACAGGCATACGCATGCAAACTCTTAAAATGTGTTTTAAAAACCTTTTCAAAAGCGAGGTCATTTTTTTGGGCGAGCAAACCATTCATACTATCACTCTGTAATTCCATACCGCAGGTATCATGGGCCTGTTCAAAAAATAAAACTGCGCTCAAAAGTAATTTATAGATATAACAACTCAATTACCGTTTACCCCTATTTCTCTCAAAAAAAATGTGGAAATCCTGGTGAACCATTCCCGGTGTGCAGGTAAAACCTGCATCACCGAATAAGTTTGGTAACACAGGTGCAGAAAAGATATTTCATAAAAAGTTTTCTAAATTGGACTGCTCATATCATTTCGTTATTTTTCTTTAAATTAAAAAATTCAATCTTTTAATTATGCACTACAAATTATACTGGCTTTGCCTGGTTCTTCTATCATGCCAACAGCCACACCAGGATACTGGAAGCTTGCAGGATTTTTTATCCAAAGGAAAATGGATAGACCTTTCATACTCCTTTTCTTCCGGGACATTATATTGGCCAAATAACCCAGTCGGTTTTAAATTAGATACCATGTTCAATGGAGTTACCGATAAAGGATTTTATTATTCCTCTTACTCTTTCTTCGCTCCGGAACATGGCGGTACACATCTTGATGCACCAGTGCATTTTGCGCAAGGCAAATGGTCTGCGGATGCCATACCAGTGGAGCAACTTACCGGTGATGCCGTGGTGATTGACATCAGTAAGAAAGCGTTGGAGAATGCGGATTACCAGGCAATGCCTGCAGATATACAAGCCTGGGAAAATACAAATGGACAAATTCCTGAAAACGCAATTTTGTTTTTTTATACCGGGTACGGCGCCTTTTATCCTGATGCAAAAAAATATTTTGGGACAGATGAAAAAGGCGAAGCAGCTATACCCAAACTTCATTTTCCATCTATCCATCCGGACGCTGCAAGTTGGCTGGTGAAAAACCGAAAAGTGAAAGCTGTTGGCATTGATGTAGCAAGTGTTGATTATGGCCAGTCTTCAGAGTTTAAAACACACCAGATTCTCTATACAGAAAATATAATTGGGTTTGAAAATGTTGCCAACCTTGATCAACTTCCTGTGAAAGGCAGCTATGTCGTGGCTTTGCCAATGAAAATAAAGGGCGGAAGTGGAGGACCTCTTAGGATAATCGCCTGGGTCAGCGGGCTCAGGTAGTTAATTAGTTGATCAGTTATCAGTTATCAGTTATCAGTTGATCAGATAGCGTAATCATTGCAATCAGTGTAATCCGGTTAATCCGTGATTCAAACACTGTAATCAGTTAATCAGTTTTACCTTTAGCAAATGAAAGTTTTTCACTTTATCAGCGTTGCAATCATTGCTACTTTATCTATGTTGGTAAATATTTCGTGCACCGGAGACCATTCCGGCCCGTCAAACCCGATGATTGATGAGTTGGCTTTGAAAAAAGGCAACATCATTTCATGCGGTGATTTTGCCCAGGAATTCGGTACCGTTTCTTTTCAAATGACATGTAATGATAAAGCAAAAAATGATTTTAATCTTGCAATAAAATTGCTGCATTCTTTTGAATATGATGAAGCTGAAAAAGCATTTGCAAGTGTAATTGACATTGACCCTGATTGTGCAATGGCCTACTGGGGTGTAGCCATGTGTAATTTTCATGCGTTATGGGCCCCGCCAACTGAAGCGGAATTGCAAAAAGGCAGCCAGGCAATTGAGATTGCAAGATCCATTAAAGATAAAACGGACAGAGAAGCAGCATACATCAATGCCATTGCACAAATTTATACTGATTGGGATAAGACGAGCCATAGTATAAGATGTGCGAAGTATGAAAGTGAAATGGAAAAGCTTTACAAAGATTATCCTGAGGATAAAGAAGCAGCTATCTTCTATGCTCTTTCGATAGATGCTGCTGCAGATCCTAACGATCAGTCCTTTATAAATCAGAAAAAAGCGGGCTCGATATTAAATGCGCTTTATCCATCCGAGCCCAATCATCCCGGGATCATTCATTATATTATTCATACTTATGACTATCCTGGTCTGGCAGAATTGGCATTGCCGGCAGCAAGAAAATATGCTAAGGTTGCGCCTTCCTCAGCACATGCTATGCATATGCCCTCGCATATCTTCACAAGACTGGGACTTTGGGATGAATGTATCTCAGCAAATCTCGCTTCCATGGCTGCTGCAAAGTGTTATGCAGAGCAGGCTGATATAAAAGGACATTGGGATGAAGAATTGCATGGAATGGATTATCTCGTGTACGCGTACCTGCAAAAAGGTGAAAACAACCTTGCTCAGGAACGATTGCAATATCTTAAAACCATTGTCGAAGTTTACCCGGCTAATTTTAAAGTAGCTTATGCTTTTGCGGCTATTCCTTCAAGGTATTTTTTAGAAAACAAAAACTGGGATGAAGCTGGAAAAATAAAATTGTATCCAACTGATTTTCCCTGGGTAAAATTTCCCTGGCAGAAAGCACTTTTTCATTTTACACGCCTGATCGGAAATGCTTATACCGGCAACATTCAAATTGCAAAATCGGAACTCGCAAACCTTGAGCAACTTCGGGACACTTTGCAAAAACAAAAAGATGGTTATAAGACAAAGCAATTGGATATTCAGATAACAACAGGAAGAGCCTGGATTGAATATAAATCCGGGAACAGGGAAGGCGGTTTCAGTTTGATGGGGTTTGCAGCGGATATGGAGGATAGCATTCAAAAGCATCCCGTCACACCCGGTGAAGTACTGCCGGCACGGGAAATGTTGGGAGACATGATGTTTCAATCCGGGAAATTTAAAAATGCCTTACAATCATATGAAGCAGTTTTGCAAAAGTGTCCGAATCGTTTTAATAGCCTGTATGGAGCCGGCCTTGCATCTGAAAAATCGGGGGATGCAAAAAAAGCAGCATTCTATTTTAACCAATTATCAAAAATGATAAGTGAAACTAATGTGCAAAGGCCTGAAATAACTCATGCCAGGAAATTTTTAGCAAATTCAAACCAGGTTTTGTAAAGAAGCTACTTAATAGGGCGTGGCAAATTGCAGTGCATTACCCTGTTCATGTACATCTCAAGCGCATCTATAAACATTGTAACTTTGATAAAAAGAACCCATTAATAAAGACGGCCTTCCCATTTACTTTGAAACGCTTCCTATCTATAACATTTCTCCTCTTACTGATTGCACCGGCTGTGACCACTTTTTCGTGGCTTCAATTAAAAAAAGCAATTCTTTCTCATGAAGTCAAAGACATGCTGATTGCAGGAATTGAACGAAATGAACTTACGCTGCTAAAGTTTTCAAAAGCCGGATCGGAAAGAGAGCTGACATGGGAACACGCAAAAGAATTTGAGTACAAGGAACAGATGTATGACGTGGTCGATTCAAAGATTGTTGGCGACACGATCTATTTTTGGTGCTGGCAGGATAATGCTGAAACCTTACTTAATAATCAGTTTGCCCGCATTATAGAGCAGGCTTTTCAACAAGATCCGCAGCAAAGAGAAAAGCAGGAAAAGTTAGTGTCTTTTTATCAATCACTTTATTGCACAGAACCTTTTGGCTGGAATACAATGTCATTATATTTTCGGGATGCCATCCCCATGCATTTGCTGATTTCTTTTTCCTCATTTTTTTCCCGTCCTCCATCTCCGCCGCCAAAATATTCTTGCTGACAAATTTTTTAAAATTTCTTTCTCTTGTAATTTCTGAAATTGAAGTGGCTACGCATGTCTTGTAGTCAATTTTTTACAATAAATTTTTCCTCTTGAAAAGTCTTACAATCTTATATTGTATGCTGAGTGTGGCCGTAATAAGTAATGCCCAAACTGTTACGGTAAAAGATAGTTTAACGAATAGACCATTACCCTCTGTCGAACTGATAAGCCGAAAACCTGAAGCGTATTCCATTACTAACGCTCATGGGCAAGCGGGCGTGGCTGCCTTTGACCATTCTAAAAAAATTGAAATACGGGGAGAAGGCTATGAACCGAAATCAATAAGCTATGAAGAAATCGGCCTGAAGGATTTTGAAGTCCTATTGATTGCTTCAAACCTCACCCTGAGTGAAGTAGTTGTTTCCGGCTCTCGCTGGCGGCAGTTCACTGATAATTTTCCCTCTAAAATCATCACAATTTCCAGCAAAGAAATTGCTTTACAAAATCCTCAAACTGCCGCAGACCTACTAGGTATCTCAGGAAAAGTTTATATTCAAAAGAGCCAGCAGGGTGGGGGTAGCCCGATGATCAGGGGGTTCGCAACTAACAGGCTGCTATATACTGTTGATGGTGTCAGAATGAATACTGCAATATTCCGCGGGGGCAACATTCAGAATGTGATTAATATAGATCCCTTTGCAACGGAAAAGACAGAAGTACTTTTTGGCCCGGGGTCTGTCATTTATGGCAGTGATGCTATTGGAGGCGTTATGAGTTTTCAAACATTAACACCACAGTTTTCTCTTCAGAAGGAACCGATAGTTAACGGTAAAGCGATTGCCCGGTATTCATCGGCCAGCAAGGAAAAAACAGGACACTTCGACATAAATGCCGGCTGGAAGAAATTTGCATTTGTTACCAGTTTTAGCACCTGGGATTTTGATCACCTTAGACAGGGCAAACATGGTCCCGATGATTATCTTAAAACATTTTATGCGAAGCGCGTGGATGATGAAGATAAAGTGATCAGCCAGGACGATCCGTTGTTGCAAAGACCTTCTGCTTACTCACAAACGAACCTGATGCAAAAGGTCAGATTCAAACCCAATGATCACTGGGATTTTCAATATGGGTTTCACTATTCCGTAACCTCCACTTATGGAAGATATGACAGGCATAACCGCATGCGGAATGGCCTGCCCCGTTATGCAGAATGGAATTACGGGCCACAGAAATGGATGATGAATAATCTGAATATTCTATATTCTAAAAGCACTTTTTTTTACGACCGGCTGGTTCTCCGGCTTGCACAGCAATCATTTGAAGAAAGCAGGATTGATCGTTCATTAAATAATAAAAATCGCAACACTCAAACAGAAAATGTAGAAGCCTGGTCCGCTAACGCAGATTTTAGAAAATCTACAGGAAGTAATAACAATTTCATGTATGGTTTGGAATATATATTCAATGATGTAAGGTCCAAAGGAAATATAACAGACATCACTACCGGTATCCAGGTGACAGGACCTTCAAGATATCCCAAGTCAAATTGGTCGTCACTGGCTTCATATATTAATGATGAATTTCTTCTTTCAGAAAAAATTTCACTTCAGGCGGGCCTACGGTATAATCAATTTCTCCTTGATGCCAACTTTTCCAATAACCTGCTATTCTATCCCTTCCCATTTACCTCAGCGAAAATTAATAAGGGCTCCCTTACGGGCAGTGTTGGAGGAGTTTTTCGTCCTGCGCCTGATTGGATCATCAGTACAAATTTTGCAACAGCCTTTCGTTCCCCAAATGTAGATGACATCGGGAAGATCTTTGATTCTGAACCAGGGTCAGTTACAGTTCCTAATCCTAATCTGATGGCAGAGTATGCTTATAATTTTGATTTAGACATTGCCAAAAAATTTACTAATGCCGTAAACATTGATGTCACTGCATTCTATACAATTTTAGATAATGCTCTGGTACGCAGAAATTTCAAATTCAATGGAAAAGATAGCATCATGTACGACGGCGAAATAAGCGGGGTACAAGCTATGCAAAATGCTGCGGTAGCCAATGTCTATGGACTGCAGGGTGGGCTAAAAATAAATCTGGGACATGGTTTCAGTTTTTCATCTGATATAAATTACCAGGCAGGAGAGGAGGAGTTGGATGATGGCAGCACAAGTCCATCGAGGCATGCGGCTCCTTTGTTTGGAATTTCCAGGGTAAATTATAAGTCAAACCAATTGTCATTAGAATTGTATTCCTCTTACCAGGGTAAACGAAAGTTTGAGGATTTAGCAATGGAGGAGCGAAGCAAGGATGAGATTTATGCTAAAGATGCAACCGGAAATAATTATTCACCTTCCTGGTGTACGCTCAATTTTAAATCAATGTTCGCCTTGAGTAACATTGTTTCATTAAATGCAGGAATAGAAAATATTACAGACATACGATACCGGCCATACAGTTCCGGGATCTCCGCACCGGGAAGAAATTTTATATTCTCAATGAGAGTTACTTTTTAGAGAAAATGCACATAAGATTTTTGTCGCACCAGGAGAAAAAATTGCAATTGACTACTTCACATCCAATGCCTTATTACCCGGCATAACAGGCTCAGAGTTGATCCTGTTTTCATAATCCAAATTTTCTAATTTTAACACACCCCTGGGACACACTGAAGAACACACACCACAACCAACACAAGATGCACGCACAATATTTTCACCTCGCTGCGCATACCAGCGCACATCAATTCCCATTTCGCAGTAAGTAGAGCAGTTACCACAGGAAATGCACTGGCCCCCGTTAGTAGTAATCCGGAACCTGGATCTGAATCGCTGGATAATACCGAGAATGGCAGCCATCGGGCAGCCGAACCTGCACCAGACCCTGCTGCCAAAGATGGGATAAAAGCCGGTGCCCACGACCCCCGCAAAAATGGAACCGATGAGGAAACCATAGACCTGTGAAAAAATGCCTGAAGCACCTCCCAGCACTGCACCTTCGAAAGCAGAATTAACCCATAACAAAATTGTGGTAACAGTAACGAAAACGAGTACACTATGAATAGAAATACGCTCAATCTTCCAGGCCTTTAAAGATTTATCCGAGAGATGGCGAAAAGGATCACCCATTGTTTCCGCAAGGCCACCGCAACCGCAAACCCAGGAACAGTACCAGCGCTTTCCATATTTGTAAGTAAGAATCGGGGTAATGATAAATGTCATTGCAGCTCCCCAAAAAACCATAAACACTCCCAGGCCACCGTTGTTGATCAATCCCTGGATGGTGCCGGGAAAAAGATAGTCATATTTTAATGGCCAGAAATAAGAAAAATAAAATTCCGGCTGGTTCAGCATCTTTAAGAAAGAGGGGAGAAGCCAGGCAAATCCAAACTGAAAAAACATAACAGAGATGGTCCTGATTACCTGGTAACGGCTATGCCGGTACTTAGCAATAAAACGAATGCCCATCACCAGTATAGCAACCGTGTACATAGTACCATATAGAAACCACTGGTCTGCCGGTTCATGACGCAGGAAATTACTCAGAGGATCAACTGCTCTTATCATTCCTTCCATCATCCAGGGAAACCAATAAAGGACAACATAGAAACCGGTTAAGAATATGCCGAGTGCAAATGCCGGGATACCCCTCGCCGTTATCTTATCAAACATAATATGATTGTTCCTGATGCCGGCTTTTTCGCGGAAAAGTGGAATGGCATACAAAATACCAGCGAGGGAACCAACACCAAAGGTTAGCATTACCTTCAAGCCATCAGATACCGGAACCACATTAGTGCAAAAGAGAATAAAAAAAAGAAGCGAAAGCGCCATGAAACCTATAGCAACTTTTTGCAAAATACCTCCTTTGGGATGTTCTGCTAATGATAATGAAATTAAGCTGTCCATATTAGGCGGTTAATTGAATTTCGTTTTTATTTTGCTGCGCTAAAAATGAATTCCTGATTTGCTTTTCATTCTTTTCAAAAAATTCAGGATCAAAATTCGCGTCTTTCAAATGATCAACAACGTAGTCAACAGTTTCACCATCAGACAGCCATTTATCAAACACCTCATGGCGAAGACGCATGCCAAAAGCATTAATGCCTTGTATTTTTCCTGTATTCCCATCCCAAACTAACCGTAGCAGAATTTCTTTATCAGGATGCTTCCAGACAAATTGTAGCCGGCCATCTTTTAACTGAACCGGAACATCTCCGTAGGTCTGGTATTCTATATCGAAAAATTTAGCTGAGTTAAACCAGGGCCCTGGTTGATATGCAGTCCGGTTGCCCGTTAATGTTTGGGCAAGTGTTTCTCCGTGAATCCTGGCGGTGTACCACACCTGTTCTACAGCCTTCCTGTTTTTTATTGGGGAAATAAATTCGGCGCAATCGCCAATTGCAAAAATTCCCGGAATAGTTGTTTCGAAATGTTTATCAACAAGAATGCCTTTATCTGTTTCTATATCGCTGTCTGCCAGAAAATCAATGTTGGGTTCCACACCGGTAGTAAGACCCACAAATCCGCAACTGATTGTTTTCCCGGCCTTGGTCATCACTCCTTTCACTCTTCCCTTCTCGTCGGAAATTATTTCCTGCAGTTCTGTATTGAAATGTAAATGAATACCATGGCTGATGATGTGCTTTCCAATCATTTCTGCCTCAGCGGCAGGCAATACACCGTCCCAAAATTTATTCTCCCTTACGAGAAAGGTAACGGGAATGTGCCTGGAATGAAGCATTTCTGCAAGCTCTACTCCAATAAGCCCGCCGCCCACTATTACAGCATGATCAATATTTTTCGTGTATGCTTCTACCGCTTCCAGGTCTTGCAGGCTATACAACCCCGTTACACCAATAAGATCCTGACCTGGCCAATTGTACTTTTTTGTTTTGCTGCCGGTAGCAATTATTAAAATATCAAACCGGTGAATATCTCCATCCACCAGCTCAAGAAATTTTGATTTTGTATCAACCCGCACAACTTGTTTATAAATAAGTGAAAGATTATTTTTTTGCCAAAACCAATCCTCGTATGGCTTCAAATGCTCAAATTTCATATGCCCCATATAGACATACATCAAAGCTGTTCGCGAAAAAAAATATGGAGATTCAGAGGAGATGATCGTGATGTTATCTTTCGATCGCTTCCTGATGTGACGGGCACAGGTAGTGCCTGCGATACCATTTCCAATGATCACAATATTTTTTTTATCACTCATCGGAAATGTCGTAATTATTTTTGTTCGTTAAGATCCCAACTATAAACAAGGTAATCAATATCAGCATTCCGGTTGATCTTCACCGGGGCATATTTATTCAGGTATTCAATCTTGCCACTATCTTTAGTAAAATCTTTGCCATACCAGCTGAAGATCTTAGAAATTTTTATTTTATTCTGTGTGATAATATTTTTTGATTTATCGGCAAGAAAATCTCTTGCCTGGTCATCAAGCTGACTATTCAACTTTGATGCTTCATATGCTTCATTACGAAGTTTTGGACAGCTCATAGAAGCGCAATTTAAGGCGAAATGCATCCTGGGTTCTTCAAATCTTTTTCTTAGCGTTTTGTGTTCAATATCATTCAGCGAAAAATTTGAACCTCCTATTTTGAAAAAATCTTTATCCCATGGAGTATTTACAAATATCACCTGAATGTCCGGACCAATTTTTTTAATTGAAGAAACAGGATAGTGCATGGTGATCAGTTTTACTGTAAATGCATTGTACGCATTGAACCAATAAGCAAGTTGTTCATTTGTGCTCCATTTGTTTTCATCCGGCGGGTTGTTGCTCAAAGTAGCGAGATAGGCATCGAGCGCTTTGATGTCATTTATAAAGCCCTTATAATTTACAAGCCCTTTATCATTTACATATTTTTTCAGCAGCTTCGTCCACGCGTCATGACTTGGAGGATTAGCAGCAGCCTGCTGAATAAAGGTCTTCTGGCCGGCGCAAGCACCAAGAATGATTACAGCCAGTGACACGCCCGTTATTAAAATAATCTTTTTCATTGTTTTTCTTTTTATGTGAGGATATACGCAGGATTATAGCAGAAAGTTTAAAAATCTTAATCTTTAAGATTACGATAGCTATATCTGGTTGTTGTTATTTTTAAAATTAACGTTAAATGTTAAGGACGTGGTTTGATGAAGATGGAATCTCATGCCCTCAATTCAGTTCAATTATTTGCATAGGTTCTTTAAATTCAAGTAAAGAACTTTCAAGCCGTTCTCTGTGGGTATCCGTTATAAAAACCTGACCGTTATTCACCTTGCACACATAATGCAATAAATTCTTAATTCGGTTGGCATCGAGTTTTTCAAATATGTCATCCAGCAACAAAACGGGTGGCAAATCATTCACCTGTAATAAAATTTCAAACTCAGCCAGCTTACACGCAAACAGCAGGCTCTTCTTCTGGCCCTGAGATCCCGAATTTTTAAAAATATTATCATTCAATAAAAAACTGATATCATCTTTATGAACACCACTATTTGTTCTTTGAGTGACGATATCCTTTTCTCTTGAAGCATGAAGAAGTTTTATAAAATGTTGTCCATTTAACTGGCTGACATAATCAATACTGATACTTTCAACAGAAGCTGATATTTTTTCATAAAACCTATTGATAATCGGTATCAGCGCTTCGGTATGTTTCTTCCTTGATTCATAAATATAGTTAGCGGGTGCAATAAGCTGTACGTCCAGGGCCTCAAGCAAATGATGATCAATAGTTGTCCCCGCAGAATTTTTCAAGAAGCTGTTACGTTGCTGCAGCACCTTATTGTATGTAATTAATTGTCTTAAATATTCTGCATCTACCTGGCTGATGAGGGTATCCAAAAATTTTCTTCGTTCTTCACTAATGCCTGTGATCATTTGCATATCATCAGGTGCAATCATTACGCAAGGAAATTTTCCAATGTGATGCGAAAATTTTTCATACGCAACATCATCCAGGTAAAATTCCTTTTTTGATAAACCACGGTAAATGCAAACTATTTTCGTTTTGCCATTCTCTTCAGCAGGCTTACCATTCAACTCACCTTCCAGCCGAAATCCTTCACCTCCAAAACATACATTGAGCTGATCTGACTTGGTAAAATAGCTCTTGGTGAAACACAAATAGTTAATAGCATCCAGCAAGTTCGTTTTGCCTTTACCATTAAGACCACAGATCCCTATAATCCTTTCAGTAAAATGAAATGTTTTTGAAGAATAATTTTTATACCCGGTAAGGGAAATATTTTTAAAGCTCATTAGCCCATTCTAATTTCATGATGCAGTGGCCACAATTTTCTTATTACCTTACTCAATGAACCTTCGGAGATAATTAACCTGGCCAAGATGATAATTCAGATGAAGAAGAAAATGCAACAGCATATTCCGGGTGGATGTTTTAACCTCATTGATTTGGTAAGGAAATTCTTTTTCAAGTTGCTCCGGGGTAAGAGATTCTATGGTTTCTTTCACCAGGGTAGATGCCTGTTCGAGTTGATCAATTAAATCCTTCCTTTCTACACCCGTTTGAATAAATTCGTGATCACGGTTGCGTACATACCCGGTGCCGGCAAGCGTCGCACCAATAAAATGGTTCATGTTACCCAAAACATGCAATACAAGATTTCCGCTTGTGTTCTTTATTGATCCCGCTGTTTTCCAGATGTTTTTTTCATCTTTAAATAAATTGAGCTCCTCTATTAATTTTTCTATATCTCTCTCGTAAAAAGCAGCAAGCGCATTATGCATAACGGGTGTATTAATAAATAATGAATGAGGTTAATATCCAGCTTTACAACTGATTGCAAATTTACTTAATTCACCAGGCATGTAAATAGCTTTTGCTAACCTTTGTAGTGGTAAAATATTTGAAACATGTTTCTTTGTCATGGAAATATAAAGCTATATAACACTCTGCGGCAGCCCAATTTTTCACAGATTGTAAATGGACATTAACCTCGGCGAACCGGCGTGGACACTGTCCATAGCCCACATTTATCATACACATGAAAAAAGTTAGGGCCACCTCCTTATACCCTCTAATGCCTTCAAATGTAAATCACGTTATATTTGCGGCCTATGACAACAGAACAATTAAAATCTTTGAGAGACCGTATGCTGGTTTTGAGGAGGTTTCTTTGACGTCGAGAATCGTCAACAAAAAATAGAAAACGACAAACAACTTTCCCTTTCGCCCGGCTTTTGGCAGGATAGTAAGAGGGCAACTTCCATTTTGAAAGAGATAAAATTGAATGAATACTGGACAGGTTTATTCAATAGTGCCCAATCGAAAGTGGATGATGCCGGTGTATTTTTTGATTTCCGGAAGGAAGGAGAGGCAAGTGAAGATGAAGTGAGGGAAGCCTTTGAAGCCGCCTCAGCTATTGTAGAAGAAGCGGAGTTCAAAAGCACACTGAATGAACCTGAAGATGAAATGCCGGCCATTCTGCAGATCAATAGTGGCGCAGGAGGTACAGAAAGCCAGGATTGGGCAGAGATGCTGCTCCGTATGTATAGGATGTATGGAGAAAAACAGGGCTGGAGCGTTGCTGAGCTCGATTACCAGGCAGGTGACGGTGCAGGAATAAAAAGTGCTACTCTTCAGTTTGAAGGAGCTTTCGCTTTTGGATTTTTGAAAGGTGAATCGGGAGTTCACCGTCTCGTTCGTATCTCTCCTTTTGACAGCAATGCCCGCCGTCATACCAGCTTCGCCAGCGTTTATGTTTACCCATTGATAGATGATACCATAGAAATAAAAGTGAACCCGGCCGACGTAGAATGGGCATTCTTTAGAAGTGGTGGCTCCGGTGGTCAAAATGTAAATAAGGTGGAAACGGCTGTGCGGTTAACACACCACCCCTCCGGAATTATTGTGGAATGCCAGCAATCCCGTACGCAAGGAGAGAACAGGGAAAAAGCGTTGGCTATGCTGAAGAGCAGGTTATACGAAGAGGAGATGAAAAGGAGGCAGGAGGTTCAGGATAGTTCTAATTCTCAAAAAAAGAAAATTGAGTGGGGCAGCCAGATCCGGAGTTATGTATTTCATCCTTATAAGATGATTAAGGATCACAGAACCGATTATGAAGTGGGAAATGTAGGACCTGTAATGGATGGTGAGCTCGATGATTTTGTTAAAGCTTATTTAATGATGGAAGCACAATAACCAAGCGTGTATTAAGTTTTGCACGTTGTGATAATTTGTTCTATTTTCCGGTATCCCCAAATCCTTATTAGTATTTACTTTAATTGAAAAACTATGCCATCAATTCTGATTATAGATGACGAGAAAAGTATAAGAAAGACCCTGAATGAAATACTCACATTTGAGGGATACAAAATAGAAGAAGCTGCAGACGGACAGGAAGGCCTCAAAAAATTTACAGAAAAAGTCTACGATATTGTACTGTGCGATATAAAAATGCCAAAGCTGGATGGGATAGAATTTCTCGAGAAAGCGAAAGAGATCAACTATGAAATACCAATTATCATCATCAGCGGTCATGGAAATATTGATACGGCAGTAGAGGCGGTAAAAAAAGGCGCTTTTGATTACATCTCAAAGCCACCTGATCTCAATCGCATGCTGATTACCCTTCGGAATGCGATGGAAAAAACAAAGCTGGTTGCAGAAACAAAAGTCCTTAAAAGAAAGATCAACAAAGCCGCCGAAATTATCGGAGAATCACACCCCATCAGGAAGATTAAAGATACTATTGATAAGATTGCCCCCACAGAAGCCCGTATCCTCATTACCGGAGACAACGGGGTAGGCAAAGAATTAGTTGCAAAATGGATTCATGAAAAGAGCCCCAGATCCAACGGTCCAATGGTGGAGGTAAACTGCGCCGCCATTCCAGGTGAACTAATTGAAAGTGAACTCTTTGGACATGAAAAGGGAAGTTTTACTTCAGCCCTTAGGCAAAGGATTGGGAAGTTTGAACAGGCTAATGGCGGCACTCTTTTTCTGGATGAAATAGGCGACATGAGTATAGATGCCCAGGCAAAAGTACTACGTGCCTTGCAGGAAGGAAAGATTACAAGGGTAGGAGCTGACCGTGATATTAATGTGGATGTCCGCGTAATAGCCGCAACAAATAAAGACCTGCTAAGAGAGGTCGAGAATAAGAATTTCCGGCTTGATCTCTATCATCGTCTCGGGGTGATCATTCTTCACGTGCCATCATTGAATGAGAGAGGAGCAGATATTCCATTACTGGTGGACCATTTTCTCATGGAAGTAGCAAACGAATATGGACAGCCAAAAAAAGACATTGACCAAAGAGCAATAGAATTACTTCAAAATCATAATTGGACGGGGAATGTGAGAGAGCTTCGAAATATAGTAGAGCGCCTGGTAATACTGTCCGGTAAAATAATTACGGGGGATGATGTACACACTTATGTACTTCCCAAAAGCACCTTTTCACTCTAACTTTCCTATCGTTTATTATACTTTATGTCGCACATTTACTGCATTAGTGGTTTTGGCGCTGACGAACGGATATTTTCAAAACTTGATTTTGGAAAGCACGATATTCATTACGTACCATGGTTACTGCCGGAGAAGACAGAGAATATCCAGGATTACGCCAGGCGAATGACAAAAGCAATAGTGCATCCCCTTCCAATTTTACTTGGCGTTTCGTTCGGAGGCATGATGTGCATTGAAATTGCAAAATTGCTGCCGGTGCAAAAGGTTATCCTGATTAGTAGTATTAAGACAGCAAAAGAAATTCCTACGTGGATGAAAATCGCGGGAAAATTACAGTTGCAAAAAAATTTTCCCTTGAGATCTTTTAAATTATTTGAACCGGTGCAGAATTATAATCTCGGTATTGAGACAAAAGAAGAATTGAAATTAGTCAGGCATTACCGGCAAAATGTCTCTCAACAGTACACTGACTGGGCAGTGAATGAAATTTTAAACTGGAAAAATATATGGCTGCCAGACAAACTCATACATATTCATGGTAGCAAGGACCACATGTTCCCCCTGAGGAAATTACATGCTGATTACATCATACCGGGGGCAGGCCATTTCATGGTAATGAACAGGGCACAAAAAGTCAATGAAATCCTTAATAAGATTTTATGATGATTCGGATTCTGTTCTTAGCCGCCCTCTGCTGGCAATTACACTGCACAAATTTTAGGAAATTATGCTGTCTAACATTCTTTGTTAAACTAATTGTAACTCTCGAAACAGCCTTTTTTAGGTAGAAATTTTATATGCTACATTTGTTTGCATTATCAAAATTTGACAGATGGGTTTAGGTTTACTATTTTTCATTATCACTGTAGTTCTCTGGCATATTGGCTTATATGGTATGTTTAAAAAAGCCGGCATCGAACCCTGGAAAGCTTTAATACCTTTTTACAATACCTGGTGCATGGTAGAGAAAATGAAGTTGAAACGCATCTGGTTCTTTCTTCAGTTTATTCCTATCGCGGGCCAGTTCATCACTATCTGGATCTGTATTAAATTTGTTGAACACTTTGGCCGTTTTGGTCTATTACATCATGCAGCAACGGTATTTCTACCTTTTATTTATTTTCCATACCTGGGTTACTCAAAAGATGAACGATATGCCGGTATCCCCGTAGTTCAAAATTATAAAAAGAGCACCTTCCGGGAATGGATAGACGCCGCAGCCTTCGCGGTTGTAGCCGCAACTTTGATACGCACATTTATTTTTGAGGCTTACACTATTCCTACTCCATCTATGGAAAAAACCCTACTGGTAAATGACTTTCTGTTTGTGAGCAAATTCAGTTACGGGCCAAGGATTCCAAATACGCCGATAGCGATGCCTTTTGTACATCATACGTTACCGGTAGCAAATACAAAGTCGTACCTGGAGTGGGTGAAAATCCCCTATACCAGATGGTTTGCAAGGCCTGTTAAAAGAAATGATGTAGTCGTTTTTAATTTCCCCGTGAATGACACTTTGATAAATGATGAAATAAATTTTGGATCACGCGTCACCTACTACCAGGTAGTGCAGCGACGGATGATCATGGAAAGAATTTCCGAAGAAGAAGCCCGAAGACGGGTGAGGGATCAGTATGGTGATATGATCATCACACGGCCCGTAGATAAACGGGAAAATTTTATAAAGCGTTGTGTGGCTATTGCTGGTGATACATTACAAATAAAAGAGAGGGAACTATATATTAACGGTGTTGCGCAACCGTTTCCTGAGTTTCACGAATTTAAATATACTGTAAAGACAACAGGCGTGCTTGACCCCGATCAGCTAAACAGTATGGGCATTCAGGATAATTATGAGGATATGAACAAAAACCAGGTGACGCAGGTCAGCAATACTGAGTATATAATCAGCATGACCGATGGTGAAGTTGCAGCTTTAAAAATACTCCCCGCTGTAAAAAGTGTTGAACCCATTGTTAATAGTACGGATGAAAGCATTATTTTGTTTCCTTATGTAGCCGCCAATAATTGGAGCGAGGATAACTATGGCCCGATGTGGGTGCCTAAAAAAGGTGCAACCATTCAGCTAACGCCAGAAAATATGATACGCTACAAAAGATGCATACAGGTATATGAAGGAAATAAGTTTGAAGAACGTAACGGGCAATATTATATCAATGATTCACCCGCCACCAACTATACTTTTAAAATGAATTATTACTGGCTGATGGGAGATAATCGCCATAACTCGTTAGACAGCCGGTTCTGGGGTTTTGTTCCCGAAGACCATATAGTGGGGAAAGCTTCTTTGATTTGGTTTAGTTATGATAATGGACCCCGCTGGAACAGGATTTTCAGAACCATCAACTGATAATAGAAAAAAAATTGACATTTTCAGTGAATTCTATCACCCCGTATTTCTAATGCTGACATGATCTCCTTTTCGTAAGCAAGCCATTCTGTCCATCTTCTCCTAACCATTTCTTTGGGCAAATAATTTTCGGCCAGGTTAATAAAAAGTGTGTAATGGCCTGCTTCGCTTTCCATAAATCTCCGGTAAAAATTTCGCATATACTCATCGGTAAGTCCTTCGCTCAATCGTTTGAAGCGTTCGCAACTCCGGGCTTCAATAAGCGCCATGGTCAGCAATTGATCAAGAAATCTCTCATCCGGACTTCCACCTTTTTTCTGAAATTCCAATAGTTTATTTACATAAATATCCTTTCGTTGTTTTCCCAATTTTAGGTTTCGTTTTTTTATTTCAGCAATTACCTGGCGGAAATGGCCCCATTCCTCGGTTACGATAGGAGCCAGTTGCTCTACAAGGTCTGTTTTATCATTATTTTTCTGAATAATAGATATACATGTGGTAGCGGCTTTTTGCTCGCACCATGCATGGTCGGTCAATACCTCTTCAAGAGAGATGGCAGCCAGATCAACCCAGCGTGGATCAGAAACCAATTTCAATCCAAGGATATTTTTAGTATCTGCAGATAGAATATTCATGACTCAAAATTAAGAACCAGCAGCGTGGTATTTTATTAAATTTTCAGGCACGTCTTTTATTAGCTTTGGCAGATGGATGAAGAATTTCTTTTTAATAAACTGGAAGAACGCCGCCAAACGAATTCACTTCGTTCCTTAAAGACATCTTTAGGCAAAATTGATTTTTGCAGCAACGACTACCTCGGTATCGTTAAAAATGATCTACTAAAAACCGGAAATAAATTCCCACATGGTAGTACAGGATCACGGCTGCTCACTGGTAATTATGCATTAATAGAAGAGGCTGAAAAAAAAATTGCAGCTTTTCACCAGGCACAAGCAGGCCTGATCTTTAACTCGGGCTACGATGCTAACGTTGGCCTTATCCCGGCAATTGCGGGTAAAAGCGATCTGATCATTTACGATAAACTATCACATGCTTCCATTCGGGATGGCATCAGACTTTCCTTTGCGCAATCATTTTCTTTTAACCACAACGACATATCTGATCTTGAAGAAAAATTAAGAAAAACTAACGCTGCCGCTGAAAAATTTGTGATTACGGAATCGGTATTCTCAATGGATGGCGACTTAGCTCCCTTAGTAGAAATTTCGGCAATCTGTGAAAAATATCATGCAAAGTTGATCGTGGATGAAGCACATGCCACCGGAATTTTTGGAAAAAAGGGGGAAGGACTTGTACAAAAAAATGGCTTACAAAAAAACTGCTTTGCACGCCTGCATACTTTTAGCAAAGCATGTGGCACGCATGGCGCTATCGTGCTGGGATCAGTTCTATTAAGAGAATATCTTGTAAATTTTGCAAGATCCTTTATCTACACCACGGCATTGCCACCAAGCGATGTACAAGCCATTATGGCGTCTTATGAAATTTTCCCCGTTATGAATGATGAACGTTCTTATCTTAGTACACTTTCATCAATTTTTACCGATGAATTGAGTGGATTTGAGAAATCAGAAACCGGCTCACCTATTCATGCAGTACTTGTGCCAGGGAATATTGATGCAAGAAAAGCTGCAGGTTATCTGCAGGAAAATAATTTTCATGTTCTTCCAATACTTTACCCGACAGTACCGGCAGGCAAAGAACGATTGAGAATTGTACTTCATGCTTTTAATTCTAAGGAAGAAGTGAAAGCGGTGGCAAGGCTGTTATCTGCTAACTCATGATATTGCGCCTTGCAAACTTTTAATTATTTTAGATCACAAAGTTTTTTATGAAGATTGTTCCACTATTCATTTATGGATTGCTTACCATAATACTTATTTTTCTATTAAATACCACTGCTTTATTACCTGCCCCACTTGGCAAATTATTAGCTCCGCAAAGTGGGTTATGGCAAAATGCAGAACCTGTAAATAAAGATTATTCCGCAGACTTGTCATTTGCCGGCCTGAAACAAAACGCTGAAGTCTATTTTGACGAGAGGATGGTGCCGCATGTTTTTGCAGAAAATGCAACTGATGCATTTTTCATCCAGGGATTCCTGCATGCAAAGTTCCGGCTCTGGCAAATGGAGTTTCAGATTTACGCGGCCTCCGGGCGGGTAAGTGAATTGGTAGGGAATAGGGCAATAGATTTTGACCGGGAAAAAAGACGCCTCGGGATGGTATATGCCGCCGAACGATCATTAAAGATGATGGAAAGTGATCCCCAATCGCTTGCCGTACTCGATAGCTATACGTCTGGAGTTAACGCTTATATTCATACACTAACAGAAAGTACGCTGCCACTGGAATATAAGTTAATGGGATATAAACCTGAAGAATGGACAAACCTGAAATCGGCTTTGTTCTTAAAGTATATGTGCTATGACCTGGCCGGTCATGAAAACGATTTTGAATATACGAATGCAAAAACCGCTTTCTCTGCCGCGGATTTTGACAAGCTTTATCCTGTTATCATGGATTCATTAGATCCGATAGTACCAACTGGAACAAAGTACGCAACGGCAGGATTACAGTTTACTATTCCCTCTACGGCAGACTCATTATATTTTGCAAAAAAGGATACTACCCTGGTCTCCTCATTCCAGCCTGATCCTGATAATGGGAGTAATAACTGGGCTGTGAATGGCTCCAAAACAAAAAGTGGCTCACCCATTCTTTGTAATGACCCACATCTCGGATTAAATCTTCCCTGCATCTGGTTTGAGATGCAAATAACCACCCCAGAATTCAATATTTATGGCGTTTCATTGCCGGGAACACCCGCTTTGATCATTGGCTTTAATGATCATTGTGCGTTTGGTTTTACCAATGCAATGCGGGATGTGAGGGATTACTATGAAATAAAATTTCGTGATGATTCGAGAAAAGAATACTGGTTCGAAAATGAATGGAAGGCTGCCACTTTCAGAAAAGAAATTTTAAAAATAAAGGGACAATCAGATCTCATTGATTCAGTTGCATACACGCACTTCGGACCTGTGATGTACGATAAGGATTTTACCGGCGGCAGAACTCCTGGAGATAAATATTATGCAGTAAGGTGGAAGGCTCACGATCCCAGCAACGAATTGAAAACTTTTTTGCTGTTAGAGAAGGCCGAAACTTATGAAGACTATCTTGAGGCAATTAAGAATATGCATACCCCCGGCCAGAACTGCATCTTTGCGAATAAGCAAGGCGACATTGCCATTTGGGACCAGGGCGAATTTCCTGCTAAATGGAAAAGACAGGGAGATTTTGTGATGCCGGGTACGGATAGTAGTTATAGGTGGAAAGGAAATATTCCGCAGGAGGAAAATCCCCATCTCTTAAATCCGGAAAGAGGATTTGTGAGCAGCGCCAACCAATTACCGGCAGACAGTGCCTACCCATATTATCTCGGCGGCAACTTTCCGCCTTACCGCGCTATGGAAATTAACAGGCGATTAGATAGCATGAGCAATATTACCCCTGAGGATATGATGAAGCTTCAAACTGACAATTATAATTTGTTTGCCGAAACGGCTATGCCTTTGCTCCTTAAAAATATTGATGAAAGTGCGCTGAATGCTGATCAAAAAAATTATTTACAAACATTAAAGCAATGGAATTTTAGAAACGAGATTAACTCAAAAGCTGCAACTATGTTTGTTTTGGTTTGGGATAGCCTGGAAAATAAAATATGGAATGATGAATTTAATCAAACAGGTCTTCAACTAATGCGACCCTACGAAAGTACTTTACTCAACAACCTGTTAAAGGATTCGGCATTTTCATTTATTGATGATATTAATACCCCACAGATAGAAACCCTTCAGCACGAGGTGACAAATATTTTTAAAAATCTCACGTCAAAATTTAAGAAACTTCAGGATGCAAACAGATTAGAATGGGGAAATTATAAAGACACCCGCATCCTGCATTTGTCACGATTGGAACCGCTTAGCCGGTTGCATCTACCTATCGGAGGTGGCACGAATTGCATTAATGCAACAAAAACGCAACATGGACCAAGCTGGAGAATGATCGTAAGCCTCACTTCGGAAACTGAAGCCTGGGCTACATACCCGGGTGGGCAAGATGGAAATCCTGGTAGCCGGTATTATGATGATAACGTGAATGCCTGGGCGAAAGGTGAGTATAATAAGCTTTGGATAATGAAGGATTCTGACAAAACGGATAACCGGGTGAAAGGCATGATCACGTTTTCGAAAGAAAACTAATAAACCAGTATAAAAATAATTTTGCTTAAAAAATATTAAATGAAATTTATAATTTCCATAGCACTGATGATGCTGCTAAGTTTTTGCATTTGCTTATTTCTTCCCTGGTGGTCTATCGCGTTGGTGGCTTTTGTAGTTTCTGTTCTTATTCCCCAGTCGCACATAGTTTCCTTCTTTTCCGGCTTTACAGCATTGTTTTTATTATGGGGGATTATGAGCTTTGTAATCAGCACTGCCAACGACGGCATCCTTGCTCACCGGGTTTCACTTCTTATATTTAAAACCGACAATGCATTTCTGTTAATACTGGCTACAGCGCTGATCGGGGCTTTGGTGGCCGGGCTGGCATCATTAACAGGTAGCTACTTACGGGCACCGGTAACTGAAAGGTGACTCATATGATTGCACTTTACAATCACTTCTTTTTGATGATTATCTTCTCAGTATATTCATCTATCACGTTGCTAAAAAATTTCTTTGTTTCATAATATTTCTCAGCAGGAATGATATGCTGGTCTAATCTTAAAATTGCAATACTGGTAACTTCATTTTTATCCTCGTCGTATGTATAAGAGGATTTGAAGGATCCAAAATCAAAAGACTTGTCCCTGGCCTTAGGCAAATTTTCAATGGTATAGTTTTCTGGTAAATGATACACAGTAGTATCGTATTTAATAAAAGGATGTTCAAAATAGTATGCACGCGACCTGGCTGAATCGTCAGGCAGCCGACCACTCCAAATTTTATAAATCCGCGGGTGAAGAAACATCTTAGAGCCTGCCGAAAAATCCGGCACTTTGTCAATAACTAATTTTAGATAAAGTTCTGTGGCCAATTCATCGGTTTTTTTGTTTAGCTCAAACGCATCTGGCTGAAGAAAACCCATCTGGTTAACCAGGAAAGTAAGTTGATCGTCTTTTTTTTCATTTAAAACATAATGAACAATATCCTGCCTGTATTCGCCTGTAGTACGGATGTTTGTAATGGCCTCCCCTGAGCCATCATCATTGAGATTTACAACATTTTTCACCATCAGCGTATTCTCCTTTGCAACACTCCGGGGAGTGGAAACCAGGATACCGCCTTCTGGTGTAATCAGCAATGCATTTTTATTTTCAGTAAATGATCCCAAACTTCCGAAATCGTTTGTGGTACTGGTACACTCAAGCCACGTAGTATCCTTATTGAGAGGAACACAAAGAATGACATGGTTAAAATTGTTATGAGGAAATAATGGATCTACAGCTTCACGATTGTATTGGGCATTTATTAATGCCTGGTAACTTTTGATACCTACAGCAGCAAGGCAGGCTTGTGTGTAATTGCTCAATGCCTTACAATCTCCATATTTCATTTGATCTACATAAGACGCAGGAAAGGGGCGGTAGCCACCAATGCCCAGTTGGATGCTTACATAGCGGAAATTAATTTGAAGATATTTGTAAACGATCTTCACTTTTTCTCTATCATTTCCTGCATCTTTCACCAAGGCATTCAGGCGCTGAACAGCAGCATCTGGCAGTGCAGCAGTGGTCCTGGCAAGATTACCATACCACAGGCCAAAATTTTTCCATGAAGAAAGATCACCATCATATCCATCCATACTGAATTTGTTGGGCGCCATCATCACTTGTGGATAGCCCGAACCACCCCTGGCAGCACCTTCTTCATAATCTATAGCAGCAAGATTTTTGACTTGCCAGGTATAAACTTTATTTTTTCCTAAGGCTGTCACCTGCGGTTTAATATCCAGATTTTTGGATTTGAAACGCATATCAAGTGCCTCGGGTACAGTTGCTATAAAAGAAGAATTTTCTCCTGACTGTGCCGGAGTTGCAATCAAGTAGTCCGGGTAGTCAAGAGTGCCCTTGTATTTTACTTCATAATCGTATTGCACAGTGATTGGATAATGGGCAGCAGCAACCCTGAAATACACTATTTGACCGTCTCTTACCAATCCTTCACCAACAGCCATCGAACGGAGTTCCCTTCTCTTATAAACATTCAACAACTTTCCCTCCGAATTATAAACTTTAATCTCTGCGTCTTCAAGCTTCCTGAATTCATCAGAATAATTTTGGAAATATAATTCGTCTTCACCACCGGCATTTAATACCGTGATCACCTGGTGGACTTTCATCCGGGCATTTTCAAAATCTTTAATCTCAAACTCAATTTTTTCTTCCCGCTTGATGCTGTTAGCATTAGGTAACAGTGTCGGAGAAATAGTATATGAATTGATCATGTCGCCCTGGCCAAAAAGAGCTACCGGTATAAAAAATACCAAAAGCCCGACTAAGTGTTTTTTCATGCTGTGTCAGGATTTCTTTTTGATTACGACCTGTTCATTTAACGTAGCAAACATCCTTTTATAAAATTCTTTGAAATCCGCATAGGCACCTACAGGATAATAGGGCCTGAGAAAATCCACTGTCATTTTATAATCAATAGAATTTTCATCTTTTTGCATCATCCTCGTTAACACAATACTCGTATCCGGCATAATCATTTTTAGGTTCTTTGGCAGCTCTTCGAATTCATAACCTTCAGGTATATATATTTTTCCAATAACCTTGAAAGATTGATTGTAACCGAAATCAACATCAGTATAGCGCTGGTCTGCCAGAAAAGGATTCGTCTCTAATCCCTGGAAAAGATTCAATGAAAAATACTGGTAATCTCCGGAGGCGTTCAGTGGAAGAATGAATTTTACTTTTTGTTTCAACGGTAAAGTATCGTTGTCATCATTCTCAATGTCAATCTTTTCGATCTTTAATCCCGTAAATGATTTGGTAAAATAATCATTCTCAAAGGAAGTTTTTTCTTCTTTCCATTTTTTTACTCTCGGGTTCTTGCAGTAGGCTGAGCTGTTCACCGTTGCCTCACCTTTCATGAGCCCGTCAGGGAAAATTTCAGAATAAATCAATACTGTATTTTCGAATTTATCGCGGACATCCTCCAGTGTGATCCAGCCGCCCATATCCTTATCAACAATAAATGCTTCACTATTTACCACATCATAAGGGATCAGCCAGGAGGGATTGTATTTATCTGCAGCATTCAATACAAACTGCTTGTTGCCAATCATTACCATCGTCATTGCACAATTAAACTGTTCCAGAAACGGAAAATAGGTATTGACAAGCCCGTGGTCTTTTGTACTTACCAACAGCGGGTATGCTTTTAGGCCGGCATCCCTCAACAGACCGATCAAAATAAAATTTAGCTCGGAATTATTTCCGCTTTTTTTGTCCCAGGCAGATCTGACGCCCCCGTCAGCCGTAATACTTTCTATGCCATCCCAATTCACATTGTTCTTAACATAACTATGAACAAGGCACATTTTCTGATATTCACCGGATGCGGTTTTTAGCTGGTTATCGAGTTCCTGAGTATGGGGAATGCTTTTTTTGCACTGCACCCCGAAGTCTTCATTCTCCAATAAGTCGTTTGTTAGTTTTGGCCATGTTGCCCTTACTTCCTCTACGCGGCCATCCCCGTAATCAATATGGGATAGCTGGAAGATCACCCGCTGCAAATAGTCTTTTGCAGCGCCCATGAATGGCTCTTCTCTCAATGCTGCAATATTTTTCAGCACATAAGTTTTTTCTTCAGAATTAAATGTAATGATGCCATTGCTTGTGCTTACGGATTCCCGAAAGGGACCTTTACTCGTTTGCTCTACCTTTTGGTAACTCATCACTTGGTTTACAAAACGAAGAATAGATGGTACCCGGATCCGGTACATGCTATACCGTGTAGGAATGTCGTCCTGAAAATACCAATCTGGTAAATTAGAAATGCCTTCGGTAAATCTTGAATATTTGAATTCGATCACGCTGCCAATCTTTACATCCGGCATTGTGAAAGATACTTCTGAGTACTGCTTGTTAATAGCTTTTCTAAAAATGGCCGTCTTTTCCAGCTTCGTCACAACGATATTGCAGGCATCATCAAGGTTATACGTTATACCTGAGACATCCATTACGTTCTGATAGTTTTGAAAACTGTAATACCGGAGTTTTACATTGGCCTGGTTAATACCTTTTTCTTTCAGAATTTTAACGCGGATACGACGGTCTGTTCTGATTTTAAAAATATCTTTATTGCCTCTGTCGTAGCGTACATCTCCTACATCAATTAATTTGTATGCTTCTGCATCTTTATCGAAGTCGCATGTTTGAAGTTCAAGATCCTGTTTATCAATTTTGCCATATTCGGGCAAATCTTTTTGGGGGAATGCTGAAACCCAACAGATGGTCAGGAGCAGCAAAAAGAGGGCTCTCATGGTGTTTTAAAATTAGCTTTGGTAATTGAAACGCTAATGTAGATAAAACTATATATGAAAGATATGAATTTGAAAAATATATTTTTTGGGGTGGGAGACAGGAGAGTAATTTTACTATCTACTCTCTGCCTTTTACTGATCATCTCCTGCAGGGCACAGCAAAGAGATAGCTTCCAAATCAATAAAGACGGGAACTCATTACTTTGGAAAATTTCCGGAAACGGCCTGGCGAAAAGCTCCTTCATTTTTGGAACCTTTCACCTCATGTGTAAAGAGGACATTGCCCTTTCGGCTCAATTGAAAACCGCCCTTTTAAAATCAAACACCCTATACTTAGAGCTGGATATGGATGACCCGGCTATGTTGTTTGGAGCGATGAAATATATGAATATGCAGGATGGGAAGGAATTAAAAGAATTCTATACCGACGAAGAATTTGTGCGGATAACGACTTTTTTTAGTGAAACATTACATACGCCGCTGATGTTATTTAAAAATGCCAAACCCTACTTCCTGGTAGCACTTCTTTATCCCCAAATGCTACAATGTTCTTCAGCCGCCAGTATCGAGGAAGCCCTGGTAAAGCAGGCAAAGGAATACAAGATAGAAGTAAAAGGTTTGGAAACAATCGAACAACAGGCGTCCATTTTTGATTCCATCCCTTATGCACTGCAGGCGAAGGAATTACTGAAAAATATTGACAGCCTTGACAAGTATCAATCTGAGTTCAATGAATTGCTGACAAGTTATAAAAGCCAGGAATTAAGCCGCATAGAGAAGCTTGTATCGAAAAGTGATTTCGGTACTGATAACGATATGGATTTACTGGTAAATAACCGTAACAGAAATTGGATATCTCAATTAGATACCCTTATGAGAAATGAAAGTGTTTTTGCAGCGGTTGGGGCTGGCCACCTTGTTGGTGATAACGGTTTATTACAACTCTTGAAAAATAAAGGTTACAAAGTAGAACCCTTAGAAAACAACAAACAAATGAATAGCTCAGAATTGCTCTAACATACTGAAAAAGAAATCTCCTTCAATTTTTGCATTTTCATCACTATCGCTGCCATGAATGGCGTTCTCGCCAATTGAAGAAGCGTACAGCTTCCGTATAGTTCCATCCGCAGCTTGCTCAGGATTAGTAGCGCCTATCAGGTTTCTAAAATCTTCCACGGCATTTTCTTTTTCCAGTATGGCGGCAGTGATGGGACCACGACTCATGAACTCAACAAGTTCGCCATAAAAAGGACGTTGGTTATGTACGGCATAAAATTCACCAGATTTTTTTGCAGACAGATGCAGCATTTTTATGGCGACGATGCGAAATCCGGCATCATTGATTTTTTGAAGAATAGCGCCTGTAAATCCCTTTTCTGTAGCATCGGGCTTTATCATGGTGAATGTTCTGTTATTCATAATTTTAATTTGGGTGGCAAAGCTAAGGAAAAAAATATGCAGGTCAATTGCATTCAGTGCCTCTCAATAAAGAATAATGGATCAGTTTCCACACACTGATTAGTTCCTTGATAAATTGCGACATTTGTACCCAAAAAAATCCAATTGAAACCAATAATCGAAATAGCGGCGAAAGAATTAGATGCTGGAACATGTGTCCTGACCTGCGAGGTGAGCAACGATGGATTTTCTTATACCATTACCGGTAATAATAATGTTGTTAGTTCCTTCGCGAGTTACCAATTTGATCATGCGAAAAGTAGCCAGGGATTTACAGATCATTTTCGGCAAATTATTTCAGATCAGCCTTTATTGGCCGATAGTTTTCTGAAAACCTATATAATTTATTCCACTCCGGAAAGCGTTTTGATTCCCTTTACCCTATACCAGTCAGAGCAAAATAATGATATGTTGAGCACTATACACGGC
>MWWA01000033.1_pt1 | contig 48600 bp, 30 predicted proteins | sample 1047341 | NCBI WGS metagenome assembly MWWA01 (sample SAMN06349978, study PRJNA376086) | soil metagenome | isolation source: MS5-1 sample Antarctic (ecotone) soil | place: Antarctica | collected 2015-01-13
AACTCCAGCCCGGTAAATTATGTTTCAAACAGCAGTCCTGCCACTTTATTATTCCACGCCACAGACGATGGATTTATTGATGTAAAGCAATCGGTACAGCTATCTGCGAAGCTTAGCACTGCAGCAGTAACCAACGATCTTCAACTATTGCAGGGAGAAAAACATGTACTGAGTAATATGGCTTACCAGGAAATTTTCAGTAAAACCATTTTGTTTCTGAAGCAACCACTTTTATTCAGGTAATTAGATAAAATACTGAAAAGCCAACACTCCAGGCAATCCCATTACTGAAACGATTATTTCCATTACAGACCAGGAAATAAAAGTGTGCTTTAGTGACAGGTTAAAATATTATCCATCGTATTATTTTACCAGTCTTTCCAACCTCCTTGCAAAATGGCAGCAGTATGTTCTGCATTACCCATTTCAAAATCTGAAGAATAAGAAGCGGTATATGGCAACTGTACGGTAGGTGCCGATTCGTCACCGCCTTTGCTGGCAAGTGTTTCTGTTTTATTGTCGTCGGTACAAGACATCAAAATAGTAGTGGCGGCAATGCATACAAATAACTGTTTCAGTTATGTAGTTGTTTAGGTTAAATGATAGGGTGAACAAAAATGTTCAGCAAAAATTTTGATGTAGATAGCGGTTTGGGACTGTTTAAAAAGGCGGAGTGGCAGTAAGTTAAATAAACTAATCGGTGTTAAGCGCAGCTACTTTAAACTTTATATTAATTATTATAATCAGGAATTTTATAAACGTTTTTATTGATCGTAGTAATTAAACCGAATTAAGTGAAGCCAGATAGAAGCTATGCTTAGTTTACGTTAGCTAAGTCAAAAGCAGATGGCTTATTTTTTATATTATTGCATACAACTTGTTTGTTCATTCATGGCTCAATTGCCATAAAAACTAACCACTTTGTATAAACGTTTATTTCATTTTACGGGTCTTATAATTTTTGGCCTACTGGCTATAATAGCGTTCGCAGCTACTATTATTCCCATATTCCCTTCAAAGGAATGGTATGTGCGGATTTTCGATTACCCACGCCTTCAGACTTTTTTTATAGCTGTATTAGCGCTGCTTTGGTATTCATTTTTTTACTTTAAACGTGGGAAACGCGGATATGCATTTGTTTTCATGTTCCTGGTGGTAATTGCAGTTCAGGGTTATAAAGCCTGGCCTTATACACCGTTAGGTACCAAACAAGTGCTTTGGACTGAAGGTGATGGCAGAGACACAACATCAATAAGTTTATTTATTTGCAATGTTTTACAGACCAACACTGAATACCAGGAGGTAATTGAAAAAATCAATAAGTACAATCCGGATATAATAATTACAACCGAGTCGGATAGTAACTGGCAAAAAGCACTGCAGGTTATTGAAAATAAATACAGTTACCGTGTGCCCATACCTCAAAGCAATACTTATGGAATGCACCTGTATTCCCGTTTTCCTCTCAGGGAAACTGCAGTACGTTATTTGATAGAAGAGGATATTCCGTCTATACGTACGGGTGTACAACTGATCTCCGGAGAATGGATTTCTTTATTTGTGGTTCATCCACGCCCACCAGTACCCGGAGAATCAAAGGATAGCAAAGAACGTGATGCAGAAATTATTTTGGTTGCCCGCGAAGGACGTAAAGAAAAAGGCGGTGTTATTATAGCCGGCGATTTTAATGATGTAGCCTGGTCCGAAACGACGGAATTATTCCAGGAAGTAAGTGGCTTTTTGGATCCCCGGCAGGGACGCGGATTTTATAATACCTACCATGCAAAGTTCCCGGTTTTCAGGTGGCCCCTGGATCATATTTTTCACAGCTCCCATTTTAAACTGATTAAACTGGAACGTGTGGGCCGGGTGAACAGCGATCACTTTCCAATGTTTGTCCACCTAAGCTATAAACCGGACGAAAAGACTGATCAGCCTAAAGTGAAACCTGATGATGATACAGAAAAAGATGCTAATGAAACCATTCAAAAAAGTAAAAACGATAAGGATGCACCCGGCGAATAGTTAAAGCTCCCGATAGCAATATTAAATGATTTAATAAGTATTGTTTCTTACAAAAATATTTGATCGCCAGTTTATCATAATGCAGTTTAATCGCTTGCATTTTTTATGAGTTTCTTTTTAATGTTGCTGGCATGTTTGTTTTTTGCAGATTATCGAAAAAAATTCCATGCTATAAAAAACTTTAATACACAGGAAAATTCCAAAGTAAATTGAATTCTTTTTTTCGCTGCATTTGATCTTTGTGCATCAACGGTTGGTCACTCTCTTGTACTGCATCTTTTTATGAAAACATAATCCGTCACTTTTTAAACATTGACAAAACGATTAAAACAATCGCTTCTTTTTCCTTTTTAATTTAATTTCAAAAATCATAGTTTATTTGCCCGCCAATAGAGATATTTGTAAGCAATGATTCCCAGATTCTTCTTTTCCGTATTATTGTCCTTACCCTGCCTGAAAGGATTTTCGCAACTTTGCCAGGGAAGCCTGGGCGATCCCATTGTTAATATCACGTTTGGTTCGGGTAGTAATCCGGGTTCTCCGCTGGCCGCCGCAGCCACCGGTTACCAGTTTGTATCGTCCGATTGCCCGAATGATGGTTTTTATACGGTCAGAAATAGTTCCACTGCTTGCTTTATGAATAGCTGGCATAGTTTAACAAGTGATCATACCGGGAACGGGAATGGTTATTTTATGCTGGTAAATGCATCTATTCAACCCAGCGCTTTTTATATTGATACGGTTAGGGGTCTTTGTGGAAACAGTACCTATGAATTTGCCGCATGGATCATGAATGTACTTTTGCCTTCTTCCTGCGGAGGGATTGGCAATCAGCCAAATTTGAGTTTCACCATAGAAAATACAAATGGCACTGTTTTAAAATCATACAATAGTGGCAATATTCCAACAACACCTTCACCCGCCTGGAAACAATTTGGTTTCTTTTTTACTACCCCCCCTGCAGGTTCTGATATTGTTCTGCGTATTGTAAATAATGCACCAGGTGGCTGTGGTAATGATCTTGCATTGGATGATATTACTTTTCGCTCTTGTGGTCCGCAATTAACGCCATACATTGTAGGAAATTCATCAACAACTGCCGATATTTGTGAAGGATCAACCAGCAGTTTTAACTTCTCCACCACTTTATCAGCAGGTTTCACCAACCCGGATTTTCAATGGCAACAGCGCTTTAATAATGGTTCCTGGTCCGATGTTCCCGGCGCAAACAGTACAACATTTGGGACCAACTTTACACCATCAAGCACCATAGGAATTTATGAGTACCGCATTAGTGTGGCGGAATCCGGAAACCTGGGTTCACCACAATGCAGAATATCTTCCCAGCCTTTAACGGTTATCGTTCATCCTAACCCGGTAGTTACCACCAGCAATACCGGGCCCGTTTGTGAAGGCAATAATATCTCATTAACGGCAACCGGTGGAACGCAATATGTGTGGACAGGACCCAATAACTATTCAACCAACGCTTCTTCTTTTACATTAAACAATGTTAACACTTCCGATGCAGGAACATATAATGTAACCGTATCCACTGCAGCATCCTGCAGCAGTACGGGCAGTACGACATTCGCAGTTAATCCTGCGCCGGTTGCTGCTGTTACTTTTACAGATACTTCCATTTGCACAACCAACAGTATTCAATTATCTGCATCTGGTGGAAGCAGTTTTGAATGGCAACCAGTTTCAGGACTTTCCGCAAACGATATTTCCAACCCAGTTGCATCACCGGTTACAGGTACCCGTTATAAGGTAGTTGTTTCTGATGACCTGGGTTGTACAGATTCTGCCTTTGTTCAGGTGAATGTGAGCGAAAAAGCGATTGCCCATGCAGGACCGGACAGAACCATAATTTTAGGCGGAACGGCAACATTAGCAGGGAGTATTGAAGGACCTTTTGACAGTTTTAACTGGTCTCCTGCTATAGATTTAAATGATCCGAAGGTATTGCAACCCATTACAACGCCAACAGCGGATGCACAATATATTCTTACCGCAGTATCGGCTAATGATTGTGGAATTTCTTCAGATACCATGCTTGTAAAACTGTTCAGGGGAATATTTATTCCGAATGCCTTTTCTCCTAATAATGATGGACTAAATGATACCTGGAACATCCCGGCATTGGATGCATATCCCGGATTCGAGTTACTTGTATTTAACAGGTATGGAGAAGTTGTATTTGAAAACCGGGGAACCAACAAACCATGGGATGGCAAATATAAATCAACCGATTTGCCTATAGGCGCATATGTTTATACAATTAAACTGGATGATACTATTGGTTTGCTGAAAGGTACGGTGATGATTGTTCGCTGATCAACTTTGCTTATATTTTTTAATATTTTCTTTTATACTGTATTTAATAATTTTAGTTACCAGGCTTACTGGCAATGGCTTGTCCAATGGAAATTGCATGGTCCCCTTCCCGGATTTATATTTGGAAATTTCTTTTGTGAATGTTTCGGTTCCTTTTGGTACAGGATACAAACTGATATGATTTTTGTAGCCTGCAAAATAAATCAGGTTGTGTTTATGCAGGTTGAAGGCTGGTATCGCATAACTGATTGTTTCTTCAGCACCTGGAGCTTCTTTTTTTATAATAGACCGAACTTGCTCCAAAACCATTTGGATTTCTTTTGGAAAACCAGCGATGTATTCATCGATGTTTGCAGATTTTTGTGTTGCCATATTGTTTGGTTCTCAATTTAATCCTGTTATTTCATCACAAAAGTAATTTGGATAACGCACTTTGGTAATGTGTAAAAAGGACAATTTTGAGGGTTATTCACGACAATTAAAAGATGAACAACAAAGTTGAAAATAAAACCAAAAATTAATTGCTTGAATAATAAACCAAGAATTAACCATATACAAGTTCAATTTGTGTTTCTTGTTTTAAGTGATTGACTTAAAAATATTATCTTCCATTCAGGTACCTGCCATATTAATACTAACACAAAACTTGCTAATCACCTATAACGATTAAAAAAATAATAAAAACGCTTATCCATGAAATATATAGTTATACTCTTTATTTCAGTTTTTAAAACCTGCTTTTTATTTGCAGCAGAGGTTGATACCGTAACCATTTCCAGTAGAGTCATGCAAAAAGACATCAGGGCAGTGGTTATTAAACCATCCACCTATGAAAAATCGGTAAACAGGTTCCCGACGGTTTATCTGTTGCATGGATACGGAGGTTCTTTCAGGAATTGGATAACCCGTGTTCCGGAACTCAGCAAATTAGCTGATGCAAACCAGTTGCTGATCGTTTGCCCCGATGGAGATACCGCCAGTTGGTATTTCGACAGCCCTGTTAACCAAAAAATGAAATATGAAACCTATATAGGGAAAGAAGTACCTGCGTATATTGATGAACGTTATAAAACTATTCCACACCGGGAAGCAAGAGCTATTACCGGGTTAAGCATGGGTGGTCATGGTGCCATGTTTATCGGTTACCGTCATGCACAGACTTTCGGTGGCATGGGCAGTATGAGTGGCGCCGTTGACCTGGAAGGTCTCAAAAAAAGCAGGCTAATTAAAGATATCCTGGGTGACACTATCAGTAATGAAAAATATTACCAGGAATTCAATGTGATGAATCTTGTTAAAAAATATCCTACAGATTCCGTTGCCATCATCATTGATTGTGGTGTGGATGATTTTCTTTTTGAAGCTAACCAGAAACTTCACCAGGTATTATTAAATTTAAAAACGCCGCACGATTATATTGAACGCCCGGGAAAACATGACTGGCCTTAATGGGCTAATGCAATAGAATATCAATTGGTATTCTTCAGGAATTATTTTGATAAAATGGGAAAAAAGTAGTGTGTAAAGAAGAAAGTCAAACACTCAGGCAATTTTTTCGTACCTCGGGTATTTATTTTCCTTTACTGGTAAATTTTCTTCCCCTTTTTCAATCAATTCAATAATATTATATGATTTAGTATGACATAATGGACAAGCATGCACATCGCCCACTGAATCTACATACACACTCCGGCTTCCAGAAAAGCAACCTACCCTGCGTTGATGATATGTTTTTTTATTATTAAATTCCTGGGGAAATCAAATTCAGCTTCTTAAGGAGTGGGAGTATGCAGGGAGGCCAGCTCAAAAACCCACCCTTAAAGCCACAGCTGGATATTTTTTTTCTGTCATGGTATATTGGTTCATTTTAGAACTGTTTTCCATTTTAATGAAAACAATTGCAGCAGCTTTTTTCCTGTTTTTGCCGGAAGCAATAAAAAAGGGAATACTACCCACCATGCTTACCAGGCCTGCAGACATAAGTACACCACCTGCATCGGCTCCTTTGCTCTCACCTTCAATCAGATCATTCCATATAGTGGCAGAAACAACTATGAATCCGATGGTGGCAACACCTGCTCCTGCTCCCAATAAAATCCACCCGGTAGTTTTTTGTTTATTTGCCTTATTTAAGAAATCTGAAGCCTGGCGGTGAGATGCTGAATCAGCATATTGTGCTGAAATGCATGTAAAAAAGTGTAAACCCAGTAAAAGGACCAACAATTTTTTCATAACTGAAGTTTAATGGTTAATGGTCTGTGGCTTGAACATAAATTAGGGCCTGTTTTATTAAACAACTATGTTCATTTATTATTTAGCCGTTTTGATTTGGTGGTTATACCGATCAAGCAAAAATGAATATTAATAATAAAAGCAACGTGCTGCCTGGTGGTGATAAGCGTGTTGCTTTATTTATATTTCGGATATTTTTTTATTTAATTACACACAGGCAACATAGCTGGAAACGAAGTTTTATATTTATTACCTATCCAACAATTGTTGGTACCGGAGCCATCCCATAAAAGGTCTGCGGCAGGAAAAGGTAATGCTGGTTGAACCGTACCATTGGTATTCACTGTATTATTTCTTACCTGCACACCGTCAGGATTGGGTTCAATATCACCAAATGCTTCTGGCGGAAGTCCGGCCAGCGCACCTAAAGTTAAAGAGCTGACTACCGCAATCCCTAAAAACTGGTTATGCTGCACGGTATTTCTTTCTATTAATGTATTATCACTTCCTACAACTAAAATACCGCCACCACTGGGCACATAAGCTTCAAATCCATCGGCAGGATCAGCTGTATTTATTTTGTTGTTTTTATAAACATGGTTATTGTTAACCGTTATATTGGATGAAATTTTTTCAGTTAGCCCGGGTAACAGTACCACCAAAATGCCGGTTACGTTATTATAACACTGGTTATTACTGGCAATTACATCCTGGCAATTCTCAATTTCAAGACCAATAGTATTATTGAAAACCCTGTTAAAACGCATTACTATATCATTTGATTGGCCGGTATAAATACCTGAATCACTATGTCCACTGGCAGTACAATGTTCAATAATCCCATGGTTGCTGCGTATGGGCCATAACCCATATTCACCGCAATCTATTACTGTAATATGTTTTAGTACAAAATTATCCGCCCTGATCATTATAACACCATTGCTTTCAAAATTCCTGATTGTTACATTATGTAATTCAAAACCATCGCCATCAGGCCTTACCGTAATGCCATTATTTTCATTGCCGGGGTTTTCAATGATTACACCTTTACCGCCGCCGTTTAAACCAATTAATTTAATATTTGGTTTGTTTACGATAACGGCTTCCTTGTACAATCCTGGTTTAATATGAATTACGTCCCCTGGATTGGCAGCATCAACAGCCGCCTGAATTGAACTTTCAGCGCTTACAACCAGGTCGGCTTTTTTCATTCTTAAGGAAAATGTTTCATCGGGGGTAGCATTTTGGGGTGGCGATGTTTCCAATTGTTTTTGACAGGAAAAGAATGTTGTCATTGCAATACAAGCCAGATAAAATCTGAAACCTGGATATGCGAAGCATTGGTAAATTGAAATTCTCATAACAAATGGTTTAAATGGTCAATAAATTCTGATAAAGAAAAATGCATATGGAGAAATTAAATCAAAACGATTACGAGCCGTTCATTCATTTAGTGATCATCGGTTATTAGTTGGCAGATATACTTTTACGGAAAGTTGCGCCTCAAGCATAAGTCTTTAACGTTTTATCCGAAAACCGAAAGAATTCCATTAATGAATGAAAAGGTTAACTGACAAAGCAGGAATTGAAATTGACAAATACTACCTTAAAAAACAGGGAAGAGTATGTAATTTTAAGAGATGCCGTTTTATACCAAAACTTTTCTAATTATAGTTTTTACTATAAAATGTTACTGCAACCTGTTTGCCCAGCAGCAAGATCTGCCTGTGTTCAAACAGATCATCCATCCCTTTATGCCCGCTATAACCTCTGAATATTTTCATTTTACGGAAGATGGATTAATGTGGTTTTCCACATCGCACGGTTTAACATCATTTGATGGATCTGAAATAGTATATCATTCCACCACAGAGCAGGCAAACAATTTGGGATTAACCAGGATCTTTTCGATTGCAGAAGATCAATCAAACAATTTATATATTGGAGGTTGGTCTGTTTTATATTTTAACAGGGAAACAAAATACTATGACACACTCTCATATATCTATAAGGACATTCATAAAAAATTAGACGCACAGGCGCATGCTCTATATATTGACAAAAACGGATTGGTTTACTATGGCACTGGCTCGCATGGCTTATTTATCTATGATCCTATTAATAAAAAAACCAAACATTTTAACCTGCATCCCGGAAAACCTGATAGCTGGGAAGACAGAAGATATAACACCGTTGTAAGTTTTGCAGCACACGCCACTGATACATCTAAATTATGGGTTGGCACTTATCATGGGATTTATTTGTTCGATAAAAAAACAAAATCCTTTACTCAAAATTTTAAGATTGTTACTCCGAGGCGGCATATAGATCAGCCACTCTCATTGGGCACTAAACTTTCCATTGACATCTCAAAAATGGATGTTGTTGATGATTCCACTATCTGGTGTAACTCCTGGGCGGGTGGTTTTGCAAATTACAATTCCAAAACAGGTGATGTGCATACTTATTTACACGATGCTCTTTTTAAATCAAAAGATCGGTACTTCGGGTATGTCATCAGGCAGTTTGGGAAATTACCAGATGGTAAATATCTGCTGGGTATCTATAATCCGCACCCCGGTGTTTTTGATCCTAAAACAACAACCTTGCAGCAGATTAAATTATCTGCGGATCAAAATTTTGATGCCGTTCGATTTGTTACCAATGACAGGCAGGGAAATGTCTGGCTCCTGAGTAAGGGAAACCTGTATGTTTCCATACCTGGTTATTTGCGTTTAAAACAAGTTCCATTAAATCTTAAAAAGAAACTCATCTCACCGCTACAACTAAGAGGAATTCATTTTGATACGGCAACTAAACAGTATTTTGGCGCCGTATTCAATTCCACCGCAGTACATGTATTTGACAAAAATTTTAACCAGGTAAATCTGATACCATCACCGGTGATCAATAATTACTTTACCCACCAGCAGGCTGTCACGCATAAAATCACCAAAGATGGTAAAGGCAGGTGGTGGACAGCAGGCTGGGAAAATTATGTGCTCTTACCTGGTGCATCAAAATTTGAATTGGCACAAAATAAATTTCCATTGCTGGCATGGATGCAAGCGAAAGGAGAATTCCTGGATGTAGTAACGGATAAAAACGGAAATATACTTTACAGGCAGGGAAATGGAAAAGTGTTTCACATCAACCATATAACACTCCAAACAGATACCATAGACACCCGTTTTGAGAATACGGATGATATTGATATTAAATCTCCATCAAATTGGTATGATTCCTTTCGCAATTGTATTTACCTGGTAAAGAAAACTGGCATTTCGCAATATAACCTGGATACGAAAAAGAATCGAATCATTCCTTTACAATCATTATATGGAAATCTGAAGGGTAACCAAGGCATTTCGGCACCTGCGCTTGATTGCGATGGCAATCTATGGTTTATGATTCCGAAGTTTGGCATTCGGATTATTGATCCTGTATCCTTACGTTGTATAGATTCAATACGTTATGGTGAAAAAGGTTTAATCCGTGGAGATTATACAGCTGTTACCGGCGCGGAAAAGCCATATATTTTATTTCGTTCGTTGAATGGAATCATTGTTTATGATTATAAAAATAATCGATCCTATGTATTTGATGGTAAAAACGGGCTATCAAACCCTGACAATATTTCATTGCTATATAATAATGGTCACCTGGTTGTAGGACAACATGGAAGCTTCGAATACCTGGCATTAAAAGATTTGCAGCATCATACATTTTCGGTTAAACCAACACTTAATACCATTAAGGTTGACGGATCCACCATATATGTAAGAGGTCAATCAAATAGTGACGGCATTATCAGCTTTATAAAATACAATCACAATTCTTTGGTTTTTTCATTTTCCGCGCAGGAATTTTTTCTACCGGAAAGAATTGAATACGCTTACCTGTTAAAAGGAATCAATACAGAATGGCAGTACACAAATTCATTTAATAGAAGAATTACTTATAGCAAACTGACACCGGGCAAGTATGTTTTTATGATAAAGGCCCAGAAATTGGGTGGAGACTGGAGTACTGAACCTGTAGAATATGCCATCGAAATTGTACCTGCATTCTGGCAAACATTTTGGTTCAAAATTCTCTCCGTTCTTTTGTTACTGGTATTAGTTGCAATATTTATTCGGCGGCGAACAAAAACCATCAGGTATAAAGAAAAGCAAAAGTTACAGCATGCAAAAAATCTAATGGAACTGGAAGCAAAGGCTCTCCGTGCACAGATGAACCCACATTTTATTTTTAATAGCCTGAATTCAATCAAATCCCTGATCAATAAAAGTGAAAATGAAAAAGCGGCCAATTATCTCACAACATTTTCAAAGTTGATCCGCACGCTGTTTCAAAATTCAGATAAAAGAGAAGTTAGTTTATATGATGAACTGGAAACGTGTAAGCTTTATACACAGATAGAAAAAATGCGGTTTGGTGACAAAGTAGATTTCTTATTTGATATTGATGAAAGCCTGGATCTGAAAGACATAAAAGTTCCTGCACTCATACTGCAACCTTTTATAGAAAATGCGATCTGGCATGGATTGGTTCCGCAGAATAGCGGCGGTAAAGTTGTTATTTCCTTAAAGAATTTAAATGGATTGGTAGAGTGCACAATAGATGATGATGGAATTGGCAGAGCGTTGTCTAAACAATATAAATCGTTGTATGAAGGCACTCATGAATCCAAAGGAATTGGCTTAACAAAATCCAGGTTAGAACTTGATAAGTTGTTAAATGACAGGGAAGATAATATTGAAATTTTTGATAAGATTAATGCAGATGGCACAGCAGGAGGTACAAAGGTTGTTTTAACTTTTAAAGAAAATAACTCATGGTAAGATCTGTTATCATCGATGATGAGCAAAATTGTATTGACAGCCTTGCTTTCGATTTGCAAAACCATTGTCCCGAAGTTGAAATAGTGGAAACCTGCACTTCACCAAAACAGGGTTTAATCGCCATTCGCAAACAAAAACCCGACCTTGTTTTCCTGGATGTACAAATGCCATGGATGAATGCATTTGAAATGCTGGAAGTAATAGATGAAATTAATTTTTTTATCATTTTCACTACAGCATTTGATCAATTTGCAGCGAAAGCCTTTCGCCTGAGTGCCATTGATTATTTATTGAAACCAGTGGATACACAAGACCTGAAAGAAGCCGTGAAAAAAGTTTCTGAAAAAATTGCTCTTAAAACAGGCGCTGCCAATATTGATAATTTATTACACAATATCAATAAACCGGAGAATAAGCAACGCATCGCCTTTGCCGGCCGGGATGGCTATGAGTTTGTCGAAATAGGGAGTATCATTTTTGCCAGGGCAGAAGGAGCATATACCCATGTATTTCTAAATAATAAAAGAAAACTGGTCATATCAAAAACATTAAGTGATATAGAGGAGATGTTACCGGTTGAACATTTTCAGCGGATACATCATTCCACCCTGGTGAACCTTGCACATGTAACACATTTTTATAAATCAGACGGAGGATATATAGTACTTGACAATGGCGAAAAATTAATAGTTTCTAAATCAAAAAAAGATGGATTGATGGCCAGGCTGGGATTGAAGTAAATCTGGAATTAGGGAGTGGGAATTGGGAATCGGGCTGTAATGTCAGTTATTCAATATTTGTTCAACCATGTTAAACGATTGATCTTTCTGGAATTGGGAAAACAATTGTTCAACCACTGTTAAACCATATTAATCCTTTAAACTTCTAACCGCTAAACTCTAAACTGTAAACTTCTCAATTCCCCGTTCTTCCATCTCTTACTTTGATCTTTTTTTTGCCGGAGTTCTTTTTTTCGTAATCCAAAATAGCCTGCGGTTTTGCCAGGGCATTTTTCCTGGAAGTATCAGAGATATTCCGTAATGGATCTATCGGCATCAGTTCTTCATCAGAGGCAGCAGCATTTCCAGCCTCATTAGCAGGTTTATCTAAAAACCATTTCTGAGTTTCTTCTAAATTACCGGAAAATGAATCATAAAATTTCCAGGTTCCATGCTTTAAGCTAAACCCTTCCAATTTGATAACCTGTTTGCCTATAATCATAGTCGGATCATTGGGATCATAAACATTCACTGTATCATATGGATTATCCGGGTTTACCGCTCTCCAGCTTTCTTCACGCACAAGATTTCCCATATGATCATAATAAACATTCTTTCCATCCTTATTTCCCCAGCGATAGCTTTCATAAGCAATTAAATCTCCTTGTAATGAATACCTGCGCCAATCACCTTCTTTCAAATTATTTTTATAAACGCCCTCCTCTTCATAACCTCTTTCGCCCCGCAGGTTATCCACTTTAATCACCCACCTGCCCTGTTTTTTATTATTCATATCAACGCAGTTAAGCTTATCACCATTTACACCAGTAATATATTCTTTACACTGTGCATTGACGTTAAAAGAAACTAACAATAAAAGAATCAAAATGAAACGCATAGTTTAGTAAGTTTGATGAAAAGGATTAGTTCCTTTGTAAACGTAAAATTTAAATGTTTATGATGCTAAAATTACGCCAATTTAGCCTGTTCCTGCTGCTTTCCGCTGTTAGTATTATCACAAATGCGCAGGTAAAAGCTACGCCGGACAATGAAAGAGTAAAAGGATTAGAAAAAAGAAAAATATTTGAAAGCCGGTCGGTTTTAAATGATGTTTCTTTTCGCAATATCGGCCCTACTGTTTTTAGTGGCAGGGTGAGTGATATAGATGCCAACCCGGATGATCCCACTGAATTTTATGTTGGCTACTCCTCCGGTGGATTATTTTATACAAATAATAATGGCCTGTCATTTACACCAGTATTTGACACTGAGCATGTACTAACAATGGGTGATATAGCAGTTGACTGGAAAACGGGAACCATATGGGTTGGAACTGGAGAAGTAAACAGCAGCCGTTCATCTTATGCTGGTATTGGTGTATACAAAAGCATGAATAAAGGTAAGTCCTGGCAATATCTTGGCTTGCCAGGTTCGCATCATATTGGAAAAATACTATTACACCCTACTGATCCCAATATTGTTTGGGTTGCTGCACTGGGTCACTTGTATTCTCCCAATAAAGAAAGAGGTGTTTTTAAAACATCGGATGGTGGTAAAACATGGCAGCATAGTTTATTTATTGATGATAACACTGGTGTAGTAGACATAGATATCAATCCAAAAAATCCTTTGGAAATATATGCCGCAGCCTGGTATCGCACCCGACGTGCATGGAATTTTGAAGAGAGTGGCAAAACCAGTGGCATATTTAAAAGTGTAGATGGAGGCAGCAACTGGACAAAGATCTCTACACCTGCTTCAGGCTTTCCTGATGGTGAAGGTGTTGGGCGCATAGGCATTGCCGTTTTTCCTCAAAATCCACAGATCGTTTATGCAGTAGTTGATAATAATTTCCGGCGCCCGGATACGGCTACAAAAAAAGAGGATGGCTATGTGCTTCGCGATTTTGAAAATATAACCAAACAGGAATTCGCCCGGCTTGATACCAACAAACTGGATACTTTTTTAAAGGGTAACCGCATGATCAACCAGTACTCGGCTAAAAAAATAAAGGAAATGGTAGACAAAGAAGAAATTAAACCTACCGCCATTTTCCAGTATTTGTTTGATGCCAATGCAGCACTGTTCGATACACCCATTGAAGGTGCACAGGTTTATCGAAGTAATAATGGCGGCAAAAGTTGGGAGAAAACACATAACAAGGAAATCAGTTTTTATTTTACTTATGGATACTATTTTGGAAAGATTTATGTATCCCCTTATAACCCTGAAAAAATTTACATCCTTGGATTTAATGCTCAACTTTCAACCGATGGGGGAAAAACTTTCAGCGCCATTGACAAAAATAATGTTCATGCAGATCATCATGCATTATGGGTTAACCCCAAACGGGATTCACACCTGATAGATGGCAATGATGGTGGTGTGAATATTTCATATGATGATGGAGAGGTTTGGTATAAAGCAAACAGTCCTGCTGTGGGACAATTTTATTCAGTGGAGGTGGACAATGAAGAAATTTACAATGTATATGGCGGATTGCAGGATAACGGTGTATGGTATACGCCGTCCAAAACCACACGTTCAAGATTTGCAAATAGTGGTTTGGGTGTAGATGAAGATCCCGCAAAATTCCTGGGCGGTGGTGATGGCATGCAGGTGCAAGTGGACCGGAGAAATAACCTGACCACTTATTATGGTTCACAATTTGGCAATTATTCCCGTACCAACAGGCTTAACAGGGAAGGAACCAAAAGGATTACACCAAGACATGAACTGGGCGAAGTACCCCTGCGTTTCAACTGGCAAACACCTATTTTATTAAGCAGGCACAACCAGGATATTCTATACTTTGGCGCCAATAAATTTTATCGTTCATTAGACCAGGGAGATAGTATGTCGCTCATGAGCACTGACCTGACAAACGGTGGCAAACCCGGTGATGTTCCCTATGGAACACTTACCACTATTTCGGAATCACCTTTAAGATTTGGTTTGATTTATACCGGTACTGATGATGGAAATATTCATCATTCCAGAGATGGCGGTTATACATGGACGAAAGTAAGCCAGGCGGCCTCGTTAACGAAGAGTGTACCTGCAGGATTATGGGTTAGCCGGGTAACGGCATCAGCACATGCAATCGGTCGGGTTTATGCAACCTTTAATGGTTACCGAAATGATCATTTTGCACCTTATGTTTTTGTGAGTGAAGATTATGGCAGCACCTGGAAAAACATAGGTGCAGACTTGCCTCCTGAACCAGTAAATGTTATTAAAGAAGATCCCACAAATGAAAATATTTTGTATGTAGGAACGGATGGCGGTTTATATGTAAGTCTTGACCGGGGTAAAAGTTTTATGATGTGGAATAACGGTTTACCAAAATCGGTTCCGGTGCACGACCTGGTTATTCATGAAAGAGAACATGAAATTGTGTTAGGCACACATGGCCGCAGTTTTTATATAGCACCATTGGAAAAATTGCGTAAAGCAGCGGAGAAACAATGAGACAATTAGTCAATTTGAAAATTTGACAATGGCTTCAATTGGTGACTATGACTCAGCAGTAAAAAAATACAATAAATCTATTTTTTGAATCACTTTGAGATTAAGCATTATTGTAACCAGTGTCGTAAAAAAATATGATCAATAAAGAATAACCACATAGCGAAGTGTACGCCGAAAAGGCTAAATAAAATGTATTTACTCCGCAGGGTCCGCCGTGGTTAAAAATAAACTGAGTGAGAATAAAAAGACAGCGTTTGAAAATATTCAGACGCTGTTTTATGTATTAGCGGTTGATTAAAATATTTTAAACCGGTCAAAGCAGGATTTTTCTAAGGCTTCACGATCATCCGGGTGAGAGATTTCAATCAAAGCTTTGGCTCTTTGCCGAAGATTTTTTCCCTGCAAATAGGCCACACCATATTCCGTAACTACATAATGAACGTGCGCCCTGGTTGTTACAACCCCGGCACCGGGTTTTAATACAGGAACGATCCTCGGTACATCCTTTGCTGTTCGCGCTGGCAGGGCAATGATCGGCTTACCTCCAAGGCTTAAGGCCGCACCACGCATAAAATCCATTTGACCGCCCACCCCCGAATACTGGTACGTACCAATAGAATCAGAACTTACCTGTCCTGTAATATCAATTTCCACCGCACTGTTAATAGCAATCATTTTATTATTACGCATGATCACAATCGGATCATTTACATAATCAATATCTAAAAACTGAAAAGCAGGATTATCATTAACGTAATCATATAAACGCTTTGTGCCTAATGCAAAACCTGTAACTGTTTTATGTGGATGAATGTTCTTGTACTTATTATTAATGATATCCGCTTCAAGCAGATCTACCACGCCATCTGAACACATCTCTGTATGCACGCCCAGGTCCTTATGATTTTTCAGGCAACGCAACACAGCATCGGGAATTGAACCAATACCCATTTGTAAAGTGCTGCGGTCTTCGATGAGGCCGGCTACAAATTCACCGATCCGCATTTCTTTTTCAGTTATTTTATTGCCGTAAGAAGTTTCAAACAAGGGCTCCTCACAATAAACCATAGAATGAAAACGACTGCTGTGTATCAGTCCATCCCCATGCGTACGGGGTACATTTGGATTAACCTGCGCTATTACATATTTAGCGTTGTTAACAGCCGAGCGGGCAATATCTACAGACACTCCTAATGAACAATAACCATGTGCATCAGGGGGTGAAACATGCACCAGTGCAACATCCAAAGAAAGAATTCCCAATTTGAATAACTCGGGGATCTCACTCAAAAAAACAGGAATATAATCAGCCCTCCCCTCATTCACGGCCTGCCTGATGCTGGCAGAAACAAACATGGAATTGATCTTAAAACTATCTGCATGTTCCGGTTTATCGACATGTATATCTCCATAAACAGTTATAAAAACTAATTCAACATTATTCAACCGGTGAGATTGTTCTGCAAGTCCTCTCAATAAACAGGTGGGCGTTTGGGCACTTCCCTGTACAAATAATCGTTGCCCCGACTGAACGATGGATAAAGCATCTTCTATAGACTTATACTGAATGGGTAATCTCATTTTGTTCGTTGATTTAAGGATGCAAAATGAAGAAATTGCAGGGAAAGAAAATATGATTATCAACAGGGAAATCCATAACAATCATCAATGTATGGTCGGGAAAACCAGATAAATGAAATTATTTCTTGGAGAATACAAACCACTCAAGTGCAAGCCGGTAACCCGTCATCCCTAAACCGGAAATGGTTCCTGCACAGTTGGCAGATACCAGTGATATCTTTCGGAAGTCTTCACGGGCATGCACATTCGAAATATGCACTTCAATGACCGGGGCGGTGATTGCTGCAATAGCATCGCCAATGGCAACCGATGTATGTGTGTATCCCCCGGGATTCAAAATAATTCCATCAACATTGAATCCAACTTTTTGCAATTCATCTATTAACTCGCCTTCAATATTAGACTGGAAATAGGAAATGTCTATATCAGTAAATATTTTTTTTAACTGTTCCAGGAATTCTTCAAAAGGCAAATTTCCATAAATACCGGGTTCTCTTTTTCCCAATAGATTTAAATTAGGTCCGTTGATGATGGCGATCTTCATGCTTGAAAGTTAAAAGGAAAATAGCACAAACAAAATGATTATGCTTTTGCTCCTGTCATTTCTTTTTTAACCAATTGAATAAATTCATCAAAAAGGTATCTTGAATCATGTGGACCTGGCGTACTCTCCGGGTGGTATTGAACCGAGAAAGCTGGTTTGCCTTTAATGCGTATCCCTTCGATGGATTGATCGTTTAGATTAACATGTGTGATCTCAATATGATCCGCATTTTTAACCGCTTCAGGATCTACACCAAATCCATGGTTTTGAGTGGTTATCTCGCACTGACCTGAAATAATATTCTTAACAGGATGATTCAACCCCCTGTGCCCGTGATGCATTTTAAATGTGGGAATGCCATTTGCAAGCGCCAGCAACTGGTGACCGAGGCAGATGCCAAATACCGGTTTTTCTTCCTGCATAATCTCTTTGAGGGAATTCACTGCATAATCCATGGCGGCAGGATCGCCTGGGCCATTGGAAATAAAATAACCTGAAGGATTAAACGCTTTTACTTCTTCATGTGAAGTTTTCGCGGGAAAAACTTTTACATAGGCTCCTCTGTCAACCATGCAATGAAGTATATGTTGCTTTACCCCATAATCCATAACAGCAATGCGGATGTCAGAGTTTTGATCACCCATTTCATAAGGCTGGCTGGTACTCACTTTTGAAGCCAGTTCCAAACCATCCATATCAGGCACTTCGGCGAGTTTCTTTTTTAGTACTTCCAGGTCAGTGATCTCAGATGAAATGATGCAGTTCATAGCTCCTTTTGTACGGATATGTGTAACCAGTGCCCTGGTATCTATGCCTTCTATAGATACTATACTATTCGCTTTCAGAAAGTCTTCCATTGATCCGTTTGCCCTGGTTCTGGAATACATTTCTTCCAGGTTACGACCGATTAACCCCCTGATTTTTACACCCTCCGATTCTATGTCTTCATCCTTTACACCATAATTGCCAACATGAACATTATTCATAATTAATACCTGTCCATAATAACTGGGGTCAGTAAACACTTCCTGGTAGCCCGTCATACCGGTATTGAAACAAATCTCGCCCCCGGTGGTTCCAATGGCGCCAAAGGCTTTTCCATGGCAAATTGTACCATCTGCTAAAAGTAATACTGCGGGTAATTGTTTTTCTGTCATGGATGATTTTTAAAAGAAATGCCTTTTTACAAATTGCGCAAAAATAAAGAAGTGATAGAAATCAGCCGAAATGTTTATACAGTTTTAAGATTTCCTCTTAGATTATTCATATTTGAAGGGGATAAAAAGGTAAAATTTGTGAAAAACTTCATTGCATCAACACCAATTTTACGGCATTTTTCCTTATTTTCATTCACTTGCTTGCTGTAAGAGTTGAATATTATTCAACGTTTTTGTCATTTTAATAAAATTTTAATGTTTTCTTATGGCAGGCAGCACCCCCGGATTATACCACCCTTCTTTTGAACACGACTCCTGTGGCATTGGGTTCGTTGCTAATATTCGTGGCAATAAAAATCACCAGGTAATTTCTGATGCACTTACTGTTTTGGAAAATATGGAACATCGAGGCGCCTGTGGCTGCGAGAGCAATTCTGGTGATGGTGCCGGCATTTTAATTCAAACACCGCATGAATTCTTTTTTGAAGAATGCCTGAAACTAAATATTCATTTACCGGCATATGGTAAATATGGCGTGGGGATGATTTTTTTTCCTAAAGACTTAAGACTTCGGGAAGAATGCCGGGAGATTTTTAACCGCTGTGCGGAAAAATTAAGTCTTGAAATTCTGGCTTATCGCCGGGTTCCGGTTAGTACGGAAGATATCGGGCCAACCGCTTTATCAGTAGAACCTGAAATGGAACAGGTTTTTATATCGTGCCCCGACCACATTCAGTCTGCCGAAGAACTGGAGCGTAAACTTTTTATCCTGCGCAACCATGCCAACCACATCATTCTTAATACGGTTAAGAAAGATGCGATTGGTTTTTATATCGCTTCCCTTTCTTACAAAACCATTGTATATAAAGGGCAACTAACAAGCATGCAGGTGCGCAATTATTTTCCCGATCTGCAAAACAAAAGAGTGGTTTCCGCTTTTGGCCTTGTCCATAGTCGTTTTGCCACCAATACATTCCCTTCATGGAAACTTGCACAGCCCTTCAGGTATATAGCACATAATGGAGAGATTAACACTTTACAGGGAAATCTGAATTGGTTGAAAACAAGTGAAAAGGGTTTTACTTCTCCATACTTTTCAAAGGAGGAAATGGAAATGTTATTACCCCTGATTTCTTCTGACCAATCGGATTCGGCCTGCCTGGATAATATGATCGAATTATTGTTATTAAGTGGCCGCAGCCTTCCCCATGTAATGATGATGCTGATTCCGGAAGCCTGGGATGGTAATGAACAAATGGATCCGGTTAAAAAAGCGTTTTATGAATTTCATGCTTCCATGATGGAACCCTGGGACGGGCCTGCTTCCATTTCATTTACTGATGGTAAAATGATCGGTGCAACATTGGATAGAAATGGCCTCCGTCCTTCGAGATATTGTATTACCCATGATGACCGTGTTATCATGGCTTCCGAATCGGGGGTGCTGCCATTGCATCCATCCATGATAAAAGAAAAAGGAAGACTGCAACCGGGAAAAATGTTTGTGGTTGATATGGAGCAGGGCCGCATTATCAGTGACGACGAATTAAAACAAAATATATGTTCGCAAAAACCTTATGACGAGTGGTTGAATAGATATAAGATCAGGTTGGAAGAATTGCCAGAACCCCGGGTGATGTTTACCCACCTGGAACATGAACATGTATTCAAGTACCAGAAAGCATTTGGTTATTCCACCGAAGATCTTGATACTATTATTCAACCAATGGCGCTGGAAGCTAAAGAGCCGATTGGTGCAATGGGATCAGATACACCACTTGCTGTGTTAAGTAATCAGCCACAGCATTTAGGCAATTATTTCAAACAACTTTTCGCGCAGGTAACCAACCCGCCCATAGACCCTATCCGTGAACGTTTGGTGATGTCACTAGCCACTTTTATAGGCAATATCGGCAACTTATTGGAGGAAGATCCCCTAACCTGCCATACGGTACAGCTCCGTCATCCCATATTAACCAACCGGGAACTGGAAAAAATCAGGAGTATTGATACCGGCATTTTTCAATCTAAAACACTGCAAACTTATTTTGTGGCGGATCAAAAACCAGGTTCTTTAAAAAAAGGACTTGAACGACTATGCCGCTATGCAGAAGATGCGGTGAATGATGGATTTGAAGTGCTGATACTCTGTGACCGCGCTGTGGATTCGGACCATGCAACAATTCCGTCTTTACTGGCAACATCCGCCGTGCACCATCATTTGATCCGGAAAGGGCTGCGTGGTAAAGTAGGTATTGTAGTTGAAGCAGGTGATGTCTGGGAAGTGCATCATTTTGCCTGCCTTATTGGTTTTGGTGCTACTGCTATTAACCCTTATCTCGCACTTTCCTCTATAAGGGACATGAAAGAAAGTGGCAAAATTCAAACAGATATCACCGAAGATCAACTCAAAAAAAATTATATCAAGGCCATAAATGATGGATTGCTGAAAGTGTTTTCAAAAATGGGAATTTCCACTTTACAATCTTACCAGGGCGCACAAATTTTTGAAATCATCGGACTTGACAAGGCGGTGGTTGATAAATATTTTACCGGTGCCGTTTCAAGAATCAACGGAATGAATCTGGATGATATGGCCCGAGAAATACTGGTAAAGCATTTTTTCGCATTTGGTAAAAAAGAAATTCCCTCAGATCGGCTACCCGTTGGCGGTATATACCAATGGAAGCGTCGGGGTGAGTTTCACTTATTTAATCCACAAACCATTCACCTGTTACAGTATTCAACAAGGATGAATGATTATAATATTTTTAAAAAGTATTCCGCTCTGGTCAATAACCAGGAAGAAAACGCCTGTACAATCAGAAGTTTATTCAACTTTAAAAAGACCCGGCCATCCATTGACATCAGTGAAGTAGAACCTGCTGTAAATTTCTTTAAAAGATTTGCAACAGGTGCCATGTCTTTCGGTTCCATTTCGCATGAAGCCCATTCCACGCTGGCAATTGCTATGAACCGCCTGGGTGGTAAAAGCAATACGGGAGAAGGTGGTGAAGATGAAAAAAGGTACCAGACATTAGCTAACGGTGATTCCATGCGAAGTGCGATTAAGCAGGTAGCTTCAGCAAGATTTGGTGTAACCAGTTTATACCTGACAGAATCAGATGAACTGCAGATAAAAATGGCCCAGGGAGCGAAGCCTGGTGAAGGCGGTCAATTACCGGGGCACAAAGTGGATGAATGGATCGGAAGAGTACGCCATGCGACACCTGGGGTAGGATTGATATCACCGCCACCGCATCATGATATTTATTCAATTGAAGATCTTGCCCAACTCATTTATGATCTCAAAAATGCCAACCGCCAGGCAAGGATCAGTGTGAAGCTGGTTTCAAAGGCAGGCGTTGGAACTATTGCAGCCGGGGTTGCTAAAGCTAAGGCTGATGTAATACTTATTTCAGGTCATGATGGAGGAACTGGCGCATCTCCACTAAGTTCACTTAAGCATGCGGGTTTACCCTGGGAACTTGGTTTAGCGGAAGCACAGCAAACATTGGTGCGAAACCGTTTAAGGAGCCGGGTTGTATTGCAGGCCGACGGCCAAATGAAAACCGGAAGAGATATTGCTATCGCTACTTTACTGGGTGCGGAAGAATGGGGAATAGCAACCGCGGCTTTGATTGTAGAAGGTTGCATTATGATGCGTAAATGTCATCTCAATACCTGTCCTGTGGGTATAGCTACACAGGATCCTGAATTAAGAGAACGCTTTGAAGGAAATGCAGATCATGTCGTGAATTTCTTTCATTTTATTACAGCTGAATTAAGAGAAATCATGGCTGAATTAGGATATAAGACCATTGATGAAATGGTGGGCCAGGTTGACAATTTAGCAGTAAGAGAAAATATACATCATTGGAAATACAAACACCTGGATTTGTCCGCTATATTATACAAAGAACCAGCATCTGTACATACTCCATTATATAATACGGAAAAGCAGGATCACCTCTTATCAACTTCGCTCGACTGGCAGTTACTGGACTTTGCAAAAAAAGCAATAGATACCGGTGAGAAAGTGGTTGCTGATATTAATATAAAAAACACGGACCGGGCCACAGGAACCATATTAAGTAATGAGATCACTAAAAAACATGGCTCACCGGGATTACCCGAAGCAACTGTTCATTTTAAATTTAAAGGCACAGCAGGTCAGAGTTTCGGTGCATTTAATACCCGGGGTCTTTTAATGGAATTGGAAGGTGATGCGAATGACTACTTTGGAAAGGGATTGAGCGGGGCCACTTTAATCGCTTACCCATCACCGGAAGTAACATTTATTCCGGAAGAAAATATTATTATCGGGAATGTCGCTTTTTACGGTGCCACATCAGGAAAAGCATTCATCAGGGGCAAAGCCGGTGAAAGGTTTTGCGTTCGCAATTCGGGCGTACATGCAGTTGTTGAAGGTGTGGGCGATCATGCCTGTGAATATATGACCGGTGGTTGCGTGGTGATCTTAGGGAATACAGGAAGAAATTTTGCAGCAGGTATGAGTGGTGGACTGGCTTTTATTTATGATCTGAAAGGAAAATTTAACAGCCTTTGCAACCAGGAGATGGTTGACCTCGAGACACCAGGACAGGAAGATTTCCATATGCTCAGAGCCATGATCACTGAACATTTTGAGGCTACCCGCAGTGCGGTTGCCAATTTTGTTTTAAATGACTGGGAAAATCAATTACAACATTTTATAAAAGTATTCCCCAGGGATTATAAAAAAGTGCTGCAGGAACAAAAGCAGGCTGTTACCAGTAATAAATAAACTTTTCAATAAAAAAAATTGCGATGGGGAAACCAACAGGTTTTAAAGAATATACAAGGGAACTACCTGCCAAAAAAAACGTTGAAGAACGTTTGAAGGATCACCATGAATTTATTTCAAATTATTCCGATAAACAATTGAATGAACAATCCGCAAGATGCATGAATTGTGGTGTACCATTTTGTCATAATGGATGTCCTTTAGGCAATATTATTCCGGAATTTAATGATGCAGTATATAATAAACAATGGCGAGAAGCTTACGAAATCCTTGCATCTACCAATAATTTCCCGGAATTCACAGGACGTATTTGTCCGGCGCCCTGTGAAAGTGCCTGTGTTTTAGGCATCAACCAGCCACCAGTAGCGATTGAAGAAATAGAAAAACATATTATAGAAACGGCTTTTCAACAAGATTTCGTAAACCCTAAAAAACCTAATATCTCCACCGGAAAAAAAGTGGCAATCGTTGGCTCAGGTCCAGCGGGTTTAGCCGCTGCCGCACAGCTAAATGCAGCAGGTCATAGTGTTACAGTCTATGAAAGAGATGATGAACCCGGAGGCCTCTTACGGTATGGGATACCCGATTTTAAATTAGAAAAATGGATCGTGGATCGTCGCATCAGTTTGATGAAAGAAGAAGGGATCATTTTTAAATGCCATGCCCACGTGGGTGTAAATATTTCCATAAATGATCTTTTGAGAGAATTTCATGCTATTGTACTTGCCGGAGGATCAACAGTGCCCCGGGATCTTGATCTACCTGGACGGCATTTGAAGGGCATTCATTTCGCAATGCCTTACCTGAAACAGCAAAACAAAAGAAATCAATCAAAAGACCCATTACTGTATGCAAAGATTGAAAGTAATATAGAAGGTCATTCGATAATTGCTTTGGGAAAAGATGTTGTGGTGATTGGTGGCGGAGATACAGGAAGTGATTGTGTAGGAACCTCCAACAGGCAGGGGGCGGATTCCGTAACCCAGTTTGAATTGTTACCAAAACCTGATATACATCGAACAGTTAATATGCCCTGGCCCACCTATCCCATGGTATTAAAATCATCTTCTTCGCATGAGGAAGGCTGTGAACGGGAGTGGGCTGTGACCACTAAAGAATTCATCGGAGATGAGCACGGAAATTTAAAAGCTTTAAAGATCGCCAGGCTTGAATGGAAAAGCGCTGCGGATGGCAGACCCGCGTCCTTCCAGGAGATTCCCGGAACTGAGAAAGAAATCTCTTGCCAGTTGGCATTCCTTGCATTAGGTTTTATGTACCCGGATAAAGATGGACTTTTATCCCATTTGGGAATAGAACTGGATGATCGCGGAAATGTAAAAGCGTCAGAAAAAAATTACCAAACCAATATTCAAAAAATATTTGCTGCCGGTGATATGCGCAGGGGACAAAGCCTGGTTGTATGGGCAATCAGTGAAGGAAGAGAATGTGCGCGGCAAGTGGATGAATTTTTAGGTAATAAAAATTCGGTTTTGGTAGAGAAAGACAAGAATATATTATCACTATATTGATAAAAAGTCACATTGATTTAAAAGCCATTTCCAATGAAATGGCTTTTTTTATGAAAAAAATTAACTAAATAATTGATAACCATATAATGTTTCAATATAATAGGGAATATAATACACATTAATCATTTAAATATGTGTATAATTTTTATCTGATGGATCAATTTATTGAGTAATTTACAATTATAAGTAACATATTTATTTTATTAATGTTTCACCAAAATTTTCATTTATGAAGAAACTCACATTAACACAAGTGGCCCCCTTCTTTATTTTGGCCTCCATTGCGATTCTTGCCATTTTCATTCCTACACTTCCTTTATTTGATGACGCCGGCAGTTACAGTTCCGCTGATATATCGTGGATGATTGTAGCTACTGCCCTGGTATTTTTAATGACCCCCGGACTTGCTTTTTTCTATGGTGGAATGGTACATCGCAAAAATGTGATTTCGACTATGATAAAAAGTGTAGTAGCCACAGGGGTGGTTAGTGTTCTATGGGTTACCGTTGGCTTTAGCCTCAGTTTCGGTGAATCCATGGGTGGTTTTATTGGGAACCCGGCAACTTTTTTGTTTTTTAAAGGAGTTACCTCTGGCGCTCCCTGGGCAGGAGCTCCAACAATTCCTCTTGTTTTGTTTGCCCTGTTTCAATTGATGTTTGCCATTATCACACCGGGCCTGGTAGTTGGTGCAGTAGCAGAAAGGATTAAGTTCACCTCGTATATCCTGTTTATTGCTTTGTTCAGTTTACTGGTTTATGCTCCTATTGCACATTGGACCTGGCACCCGGATGGATTTTTGTTTCAAATGGGTGTTCTTGACTTTGCTGGCGGTACTGTTGTGCATATTTCAGCCGGCTGCGCGGCTCTTATGGGTGCCATTGTCTTAAAACGCCGGCAATCCCATTTAGAGCAAAAAGAAATACCGCCCGCCAATATACCTTACGTTTTAATAGGTACAGGTTTACTTTGGTTCGGCTGGTTTGGTTTTAATGCCGGATCTGCACTTGGTGCCAATGCCCTTTCCGTATCTGCCCTGGCTACAACCAATACAGCCGCGGCTGCCGCTGGTTTATCCTATATGTTTTTTGACGCACTTAGAGGGAAAAAACCCAGCGTACTCGGTTTCTGTATAGGAGCTATAGTAGGCCTTGTAGCTATTACACCAGCTGCAGGTTTTGTGGCCATACCACAAAGTATTTTTATTGGCGTAGTTGCAGCTGTCATTTCCAACCTGGCTATTTATTACAAACAAAAATCTAAACTGGACGATACGCTGGATGTGTTTCCCTGCCATGGTGTAGGTGGAATTGTAGGTATGCTATTAACGGGTGTTTTTGCCTCTACGGCAATCAACTCAGCTGGTACAGATGGCTTGTTCTATGGAAACGCAAGCTTCCTGTTTACGCAAATCAAAGCCATTGGAATTGTGGTCAGTTACAGCCTGGTTGTATCTTATATCATCTTCAGATTTATAAATTTTGTTTCACCAATGCGGGTTAGTACAGAAGATGAAGAACTGGGACTTGATGCTACTCAGCATAATGAAAAATATATGCAAGGCACCTTGCTGGTTCATAATAATGGCATAATGAAAGAGGAAGATGTAACGATTTAATACACGTTCAAGTCAATAAAAAAAAGGCACAGCATAATGATGTACTTGGGGAAGTTCATCGCTGTACCTTCTTATTAACACTTAAAAAAGTTATACAATGTTAAGCAAAATATCTGTTGCCTGCATCTGCATGGCCACCTTTTTAACAACTTCTGCCCAGGATGTAGCAGTAACCACTAATACATCAATTTCCAATACACCAGAAATAACAGCATCAGAAGAAAAAAAACCCGCAATAACTATTTCGGGATCGGCTGATGCTTATTACAGGTATGATTTTGGAAAAACAAAATATAATAACCTTACAAGTTTTACCAATACACATAACAACTTTTCACTTGGTATGGCCAGTATAAAATTTGAACATGCTACAGAAAAAGTGATTGTTGTAGCTGACCTTGGATTTGGTGACCGGGCCAGGGAATTTACTTATACTGACGAAGGGATTACAGGAGCTATCAAACAACTTTATATCAGCTATGCACCAGCCGAATGGATTAAATTTACAGCCGGCTCATGGGCTACTCACGTTGGATATGAATTATTGGATCCGCAGTTGAACAGAAATTATAGTATGTCGTACATGTTTACCAATGGACCTTTTTCTCATACGGGTCTTAAAACTGAAATTTCCAAAGGAAAACATGGATTCATGGTTGGTATTGCAAATCCAACCGATTACAGACTAGTTCCGGAAGGAAGTATCAATAAAAAGTTCTTACTGGCGCAATATAGCTATGCGGCAAGTGATAACGTTAATATATACATCAATTATGCAGGTGGAAAATCTCCTGACAGTTCCAAATCAGAACAAATTGATGTTGTGGTAACCAGTAAATTCAGCGACCAGTTCAGTATTGGTTATAATGGAACCATCATCAATATGCATTCATGGGACGGAGCCAAAAACCTGGAAGGCAAATCACTCTTTGGTTCAGCAGTATATCTGAATTATGATCCCAAACCATGGTTCGGGCTTACATTAAGAGGTGAATATTTCGATGATAAAAATCATTTTAAAACCTTCAGTGGTTTTGGAGAAGGGGGAAATGTTTTTTCAACCACGCTTTCAGCCAATTTTAAAAAAGGCAATTTTATACTGATCCCTGAAATACGTGTTGACAAAGCAAGTGAACAAATTTTTACCAAAGCGGATGGCACAGGTTCGCTTTCGGCTGGTAACTTTTTGGTAGCAGCAATTTATTCCTTCTGATATTTTTAATACAATGGCAATCGTTAGTTTCCCTCCATCTTTATGGAGGGATTTTTTTATGCAGAATAAATTAATTTGATAACAAAATAGATGCTTCGTCTTTCAAAACAGGAAGATCTTTCATAACAACTTTCCAGATAATGATATCATTTACGTTGTCGTAAGCATGAATTACTTTGTTGCGGAGATCTACGATCATGCGGGCATAAGAGATAGCAATAGATGGATTGAATTTTAAAAGAAGGCTTACAACTTCACCAATGATTTCAAGTTCTCTTTCCACAGCACGACGTTTAGTTTTGCTGGCTTTATATTCTTCAAAACTGCGTCGTCCTTCCAGGTGTATATCAATAGTTCAATGGTAATAATGATATCGGTCAGCAGTTTATTTTGTTCAACACTCATAAGATTTGAAGCTTATGCTCATTGATGCTTTGGATCAGAAACGGATTGGTTATCGTTTCTTCAGTAAGCAGATCAACGTCTATCTTTAATAAGTTCCTGAGTGCATTAAGCAGATTAAAATAATTGTTGGCATAGGTTTCATAATCCAAATCAGAATGAAATCGGATAACAAAATCCATATCACTATGTTGTTTCATGTTATTTTTAATCGCACTTCCAAAAGCATAGGCCATTTCCACGCCATGCGCCTGCATTAGTTCTTTTATCTTGACAATATTCATTAGAAGCAATGGATCAATGCTTCTAATAACTTTTTTGTTATTTTTTGTTTCCTTAAAAGAAATCTCTGGTTCTTGCAATTCAAACAGATTAGCAGCCTTTTCCAGCAATGCAGAGTCATCGCTCTCTTCTATTTTATTAATTAGTCTTTTCTTAAGGCTGCCGTCAGACATAAAAATGAATTAATTAAAGTTACAGCCTTTAAGTTGTTATGCTATAGTTCAATTCAATTGAAACAAAATTTTCAATTTCCACAGGCTTAGCCTCTAAAAAAAATCGTTTTCATTCTCCTAAAGACATTATTTTATGCAGAATTTCTTCCCGCATTGATAATGCCAAATGAACAACGCATAGCCAGTTTTTCATAAGTTGTTTTTAATGGAACCTGGATCATTTGTTCTTCCATCTCTCCGGCTTTTGTAATAGCATACTGCTGGATGGTAGTCAATGGCAAAACAATCCTCTCCCTCATTTGGATAGATAATTTTTCTACCGGATGGTCTGCCATAAGTTCCGGTTTGCCTGAAAGCATCAATAAATATTTTTTAGACAGCTCAAACTCTTCATGGATCTTATTATACAATTCGCTGAAACGGGGATGTTTTGATAAATGGCGGGTCAGCGGGAAATAGCATTTCTGCATAGACATCTCGCAATTATCCATCAAGGCTTTAAAAAAATGCGAATGCTTATACATGTTTTTAACTTCGGCTAACCTTCCCTGTTGATCCAACTGCTGAATTGCAGATCCTACACCGAAATAACCGGTAACATTTTGTTTAAGCTGGCTCCATGCGCCCACGAAAGGGATAGCCCTGAGATCGTTTAACGATAACTTTCCTGAACCACTCCGCTTAGCCGGGCGACTCCCTATGTTAGTTGCGGCATAAAATCGAAGCGGACTAACATGTGAAAGATAGATGAGAAAATCCGGATGATTTTTCAATGAGTTGTAAGAAGCGAAACTCAGTTCAGCCAGTTCTTTCAACAGCGCTTCTTCTTCATTTTCGAGTGTGCGTTCCTGTTGCACCAATAAACCATTCGAAATACCAGCATTGAGTAATTGTTCTATATTATATTGGGCGGATTCAATAGTTCCAAAATTTGAACTTACTGTTTGCCCCTGTATAGTTAACTGGATTTCCTTATTGGCTATTTCCTTTCCCATGGATGCATAAAAACGATGGGTTTTGCCTCCTCCCCTTGCCGGTGGTCCCCCACGGCCATCAAAAAAAACAACGGCAATGTCATTTTTTTCAGAAATCCTTGTCAAAGCTTTTTTCACTTTATAGATGCTCCAGTTGGCCATCAGGTATCCGCCATCCTTTGTTCCATCTGAAAAACCCAGCATTATAGTTTGCTTATTATTTCGCTTTGCAAGGTGATTGCGATATACCGGGTTACTATATAATGTTTGCATAATATCCGGGGCATTTGCCAGGTCGTCAATCGTTTCAAACAAAGGAACGATATCCATATTCATTTCTTCTTTCTTCCAGCCGCTAAGTGTAAAAAGTCCGAATACTTCAATAACATTATAAGCGCTGTTGCACCTGCTGATAACATACCTGTTACAACCCGCTTCACCGTTATAAGATTGTATATCCTTCATAGCCCGAATGGATTCAATAGTGTCTTTGACCAAAACATCATCAAATTGATCCGGGTCCAACTGATCTTTAATGGATAGGAGTCGTTCTATCTTTTTTTCTTCGCCCAGCGTGGCAAAATCCGCAGGAAGTATTAGTCCGGCGGCAGCAATTGATTCCAATACTTTTGTATGCTCCTGACTATCCTGCCGCAGATCCAATGAAGCAAAATGCAAACCAAATACGTGCACTTTGTTTAAAAGATTTTCCACCAATGGTAAAAACAATGAATTATGCTTGTAAATAAGTATCTCCTTTACTTTTTCCAATTCAGCTATGATATGTTCACTGGTTAGATTGGTTCTTTTACCCGGAATAAAAATATTATCGTACAGTTCCTTTTCCAATTGGGCAAGAATATTTTCCAACCCTTCAAAAGTTAGCCTGCGCCTGATTTTCCTTATGTCCAAATAATAACATTTAATAATTGAGCCTCTTAATGCGGCTGCAACTTTTAAAGTGATTTCTGTATTCACCTGCGGATTTCCATCCCTGTCACCCCCCGGCCAGAAACCCATTTCAATGAGTGGGTTATTTTTTCTCAATGCATCATAAAAATGATTTTGTAAGGAAGTAACGATTTTCCCACATGCTGCATAAAATACATTTTCCAGGAACCAGATCAGGCTTATGGCTTCATCATATGGACTTGGTTTAGTCTTTTTTAAAAATGGTGTTTTACCCAATTGCTGCAGGTACATGTTAATCAGGCTGGCATTATTTTCTACCAGGGCTTTGGAAAGATCATTGATAATACCTAAAACTGTTCCCGGGTAAAATTGAGTGGGATGTGCGGTCAAAACCAACCTAACGGAAAAATCTTCCAGTTTTTTTTCAAATGCAGTTTCCTGGTGTTGTTTAATAACTTCAACTTCCAGGTTTTTTAAAGTGCCTGCTCCATCCATATCGTAAATTTCTGTAAAGGCTGCATCTTCCAGGGCATCAAATAAGACCACCTGCCTTTCAGCATATTGCACAAAACGAAAAAGCATGTCCATCCGTTCTTCTTCCTTAGTATAAGGCGTATGTCTTTCAAAATAATCTTCAAGAATTTGAACGGGACTCAAGCCCTTTTTGTAACCGTCTTCACAATTATTCAATAAAAGTGAAAGCATGATACCGGTCCTTTCAATCCGGTGAAAAGGTAGCGAAGTAAACAGGCTGTTATACAATTGGAACTTAATGCCCACATGATTATTAAATTGCTGCAACCCACGTTGAAGGCGATGATCCATTTGAATATATTTTTAGAAACGTTGTGATTAAATAGCAGCAAGCACAATGAAAATAAGTTTTTTTTTAAAAATTATTCTGAATCTCTGGTATTAATGGATTTTAAATTATCTTCATTCACCTGTGGTAACACCATTTACATATCACTTTCTTCCATGGCAGCCGGCTTATACAGCTAAGGTTACCTCCATGATTATTACAACATCTACAACTATTACAACCCGTTAAGGGTTGTCATATATCATACCATCCCCTGGGCATTTTGCCGCTTAACCTGAACAGGTTTCATTACTATTTAATCCTTTTATTTCAATTTATAAAATATGCGTGTTTTAAAATTCGGTGGGTCATCAGTTGGCCATGCAGAATCGATAAAAAAAGTCATAGAGATCATTTGTGAATCTGGTAAAAAAAATAAGATCGTAGTCATTGTATCGGCACTCGGTGGAATAACGGATCAATTAATTGATATTGGTTGCCTGGCTGAATCCGGCGATGAAAATTATAAATCACTGTTACAAAAACTGGAAGAAAGACACCTGGAAACGGTGCAACAATTATTACCCCCCGCAGGGCAAAGTAGTGCATTGAGTATGGTAAAAAAATATTTTAATGAACTGGAAGATACGCTCAACGGGGTTTATCAATTAAGCGAACTTTCTAAACGAATCCAGGATCGCATTTTAGCTTTTGGTGAACTGTTATCTTCCAGAATATTGTCCGCCGCATTACATGCAACTGGTATAAACAATGAATGGAAAGATTCAAGGGAACTTATTCAAACGGATTCAGCTTACGGCCATGCTCAAGTGAAAATGAAAATTACCCGCCAGGTGATAGAGGTTTATTTTTCTTCAACGGATTCAAATGTGTACATTCTTCCGGGTTTTATTGCCAGAGATGAAAATGGGATTACAACTACACTTGGCCGTGGTGGTTCAGATTACACGGCTTCTATCCTGGCTGCTTCATTAAATGCAGAGATCCTGGAGATTTGGACCGATGTAAATGGGATCATGACAGCGGATCCGCGCCTGGTACCACATGCTAAGCAGATCCCGTCCATTTCTTATGCCGAAGCTATGGAGTTGAGTCATTTCGGTGCAAAGGTATTATACCCCCCAACCATTCACCCCGTCAGGAATTCAAATATACCACTATTGATAAAAAATACTTTTGATCCTGGTGCTGATGGTACACGTGTAGAAGCCATTTCAAATTCCAATGGCAGTATTATCAGGGGCATTTCATCTATTAATAAAGTAGCCTTACTCAGCCTGGAAGGCAGCGGTATGGTTGGCATCCCTGGATTTTCCAAACGTTTTTTTGAATCACTTGCCAATGAACAGATCAATGTAATCCTGATTACACAGGGATCTTCGGAGCATTCCATCTGTGCAGGTGTTGAACAAAGTTTGGCTGCAAAAGCCAAAATTTCCATAGATAAAGCTTTTGACAGGGAAATAGATATGAAAATCATCGATCCGTTGATTGTTGAGGAAAACTTATCCATTATTGCCCTGGTAGGTGATAACATGAAAAGCCATCCGGGAATCAGTGGCAGAATGTTTGGGGCATTAGGCAGGAATGGAGTGAATGTAAGAGCGATTGCCCAGGGGGCTTCAGAAAGAAATATCTCCGCAGTCATTTCATCAGCAGATGTAAAAAAAGCGATCAATACATTGCATGAACAATTTTTTGAAACAACCTACAAACAGGTTAACCTTTTTCTTGTAGGACTGGGTAATGTGGGTCAGAAACTTATAACTCAAATAAAGGTTCAACAGGAATACCTGCGCAAACATCTTCGGTTGCAGGTTAACGTTATTGGAATAGCTAACAGCAGGCTCATGCATTTTGATGAGAATGGAATAGACCTCGGTTCCTGGCAGGAATCACTTAATAACGGGTCCCCAATGAACCTGGAAGCTTTTTCGGATGAAATTGTTTCCAGGAATCTCCGGAATTCAATATTTGCAGATGTAACGGCCAGCCCGGTAGTGGCACTGGTTTACCAGGATTTATTACAGAAAAGTATTTCCGTGGTAGCATGCAATAAAATCGCATGTTCTTCAAAGTTTGAAAATTATAAACAACTTAAAGAAACAGCCACCGATTATAATGCTTCCTTCCTGTTTGAAACCAATGTAGGTGCAGGCTTGCCGGTTATAGACACACTCAATAATTTATTACGCAGTGGGGACCAGGTGAATCAAATTGAAGCAGTACTCAGTGGCACATTAAACTATGTGTTTAATCATTACGATGGCACCGTAAAATTCGCAGATATTGTTAAGCAGGCACAGGATGAAGGTTATACAGAACCTGATCCACGGCTGGATTTGGGCGGAACAGATGTAATGCGAAAAATCATGATCCTGGCCCGTGAAGCTGGATATAAAATGGACCTGGAAGAAGTGGACAATCATTCTTTTATGCCGGAAGCTTGCATGCAAGGCGACATTCCATCCTTTTATCAGCAAATGGAATTGCATGAAGACCATTTTAAGCAGTTGTATAATGAGGCTGAAAAAGAAGGCGCTAAATTGAAATTCGTTGCGCGTTTTCAAAATGGGAAAGCATCAGTCGGACTGAAAAAAATTCCACCTGCACACGATTTTTACCATTTATATGGCAAAGACAATGTAGTATTATTTTATACTAACCGTTATACAGAACAACCATTGGTAATTAAAGGCGCCGGTGCCGGTGCCGACGTTACTGCTGCCGGCGTTTTTGCCGATATTATCCGGGCAAGCGCCTGAATAACGCTTTAATGTATGAATGCTAAAAATAGAATTTCTACAGTTACGGTATCTGCACCAGCCACTATTGCAAACCTGGTTTGCGGGTTCGATATATTAGGCATGGCGCTGGAAGAACCCAGGGATTTTTTACAAGTATCCATAACCGATAGCCTGGGCATTCAAATTACAAATCAGGATGATTTTGATTTACCCACCGACCCTGTGCAGAACGTAGCCGGTGTTGCATTGCAGGCCATGTTGAATGCATACCCTCACCCTGCAGGATTTAATTTGGTTTCACACAAACAGATAAAACCGGGAAGTGGATTAGGTTCCAGTGCAGCCAGTGCGGCAGGTGCGGTAGTGGCGGCAAACATTTTACTGGATCAGTATTTTTCATCGGAACAACTTGTCCAATTTGCAATGGCGGGAGAAGAACTGGCTTCAGGTGTCAGGCATGCGGATAATGTAGCTCCATGCGTTTATGGTGGTATTACATTAATCAGGTCTCTCCTGCCGCCGGATATTATTCCATTGTCGGTCCCCGAACTTTTTGTTACTGTTATTCATCCACAGATTGAAATCAAAACATCAGATGCCAGGCAGATCTTACGTAAGAATGTCCTTTTAAAAGATGCCATTATCCAATGGGGAAATATAGCAGGACTGGTTACCGGTTTTTTAAAAAACGATCATGCCCTGATCAGCCGTTCCATGACGGATATCATCATTGAACCGGTCAGGAGCATTTTAATACCTGGGTTTAAAGAAATAAAAACCAGCAGCATTGAAGCCGGTGCATTAGGTGGTGGCATTGCAGGCTCAGGACCAAGTATTTTTATGTTGAGTGCTGATAAAAAAGCAGCTATAGATGTGCAAAATAGCATGAAAGACATTTACCACCGGTTAGGCATAGACTATAATGTGTATGTCACCACCATCAGTCAGCATGGTGTCAGGATAGAAAATGAGTCTGTTTATCCAATTTAATTTTTTTGCATGAAATATTTCAGTACCAACCGGAAATCGCCTGAAGTAAATTTTAAAGATGCTACCTTGTCTGGCCAGGCACCTGATAAAGGGTTGTATTTCCCTATTACTATTCCAGTGTTACCTGCTTCCTTTTTAGACAAGCTTGCGCATTTATCAAATGAAGAAATAGCATTTAAGGTAATTCAACCTTATGTCGGGGATTGTATTCCCGATAAAGATTTAATGAACATTGTAAACAAAACAATTGCTTTTGACTTTCCCTTAAAACAAATAAATGAAAATATTTTTGCGCTGGAATTATTTCATGGCCCTACCCTTGCTTTTAAAGATGTTGGCGCAGGTTTCATGAGTTGTTGTTTGGGTCATTTTGCCAAAACAATCGAAAAGGAAATCACTGTTTTGGTTGCTACTTCCGGTGATACTGGTGGAGCCGTTGCAGCTGGTTTTGCAAGCATTGAGGGCGTTAGGGTTATTATTTTATACCCATCGGGTAAAGTGAGTAATGTGCAGGAACTCCAGCTGACGACATGGGGAGGGAACATACAAGCATATGAGGTAGATGGCAATTTTGATGATTGCCAGTCCATGGTGAAACAAGCATTTGCTGATTATGAATTGCAAAATAAAATGTTTCTTACTTCAGCCAATTCAATCAATGTTGCCAGGTGGTTACCGCAACAATTTTATTATTTTTTTGCATGGAAACAATGGGCTGATAAAAACCGGCCTCCCATCATCAGTGTACCCAGCGGCAACTTTGGTAATATATGTTCCGGTTTATTGGCGATGAAATCAGGACTGCCGTTCAAACATTTTATTGCTGCTTGCAACACCAATAAAGTAATACCCGAATTTATGCAGACCGGAAATTACCAACCGCAAAAAGCAAAAGCCACCTTATCGAATGCCATGGATGTTGGTGATCCCAGTAACTTTGTCCGCATATTGGAGATTTTTGATCAGCAATTTAAAGGCATTCAGAAAGCTATGAGCAGTTACAGCATTTCAGATGATGAAACCATCCATACGATTAAAAAAGTTAAAAATGATTATGCATACCTGTTAGACCCGCATGGTGCAGTCGGTTATGCAGCATTGGAAAAATATTTATCCGCACATTCCCAGGAAAAAGGGATTTTCCTGGAAACGGCGCATCCGGTTAAGTTTGACAACACCATGGAAAAAATCTTAGGATATCCCTTGCCATTGCCAGCCCATGTTAAATCTCTTTATCAAAAAGTGAAAGGCAGTATTAGAATAGATGCGGACTATCATGCTTTGAAGAATGAACTGAATAAATGAACTGAAAATAATTTAATTATTAAATTAGCGATTACAAACCACACTGTACTTTATGCAATAGTTTTTCTTAACTTACCAAACAACTATTGCTGCTTATGAAGAAGAATAATCTTGTTCGCTATTCCATTGTTGCGGCGCTTGCCGGGTTTATTTTCGGTTTTGATACCGTCGTTATTTCAGGGGCCAATTTGCCTATCAAAGAACTCTGGAACACTTCTCCCCTTTTTCATGGATTTTTCATTATGTCCATTGCTTTGTGGGGTACCGTACTGGGGGCCATGTTTGGCGGCATTCCAACCCAGAAGTATGGAAGAAAAAAGGTTTTGCTTTGGGTTGGTATTTTTTTCGCCGTATCTGCCTTAGGATCTGCAATAGCAACTGACCCTTATACATTTTCCTTTTTCCGTTTTATAGGTGGTGTCGGTATTGGCGTTTCATCTGTTGCAGCACCAACTTATATTTCAGAAATTTCAACCCCTTCTACCAGAGGAAGACTGGGAGCCTTGTACCAGTTCAATATTGTTTTTGGCATACTGGTAGCTTTTCTCTCCAACTATTTTTTAGAAGGTTTCGGCGGTGAAAATGACTGGCGGTGGATGCTGGGTGTTGAAGCACTGCCTGCAATTATTTATACGCTAATGGTTTTGGGTGTACCTGAAAGTCCGCGATGGTTGATTACTAAAAAGAATGATCTTGTAAAAGCTAAAGAAATATTATCTGGCATTGGTGTGGCTGATGTTGATGCAGAAGTATCAACCATTATTGCAGCCAGCCAATATGAGGAACCATCAGGAAAAACCACCCATTTATTTAGTTCAAAATATCGTGTCATCCTTTTTCTCGCATTCTTTGTTGCTTTTTTCAACCAGGTTTCCGGTATCAATTTCATTTTATATTATGCCCCTGAAATTTTAGAAAGGGCCGGACTGGCGGCCAAAGATTCATTGTTCAATTCCATAGCCATTGGTGGCACAAACCTGCTGTTTACTTTTGCAGGACTTTACCTGATTGACCGGGCAGGAAGAAAAAAATTATTACTGATCGGATCATTGGGATACATTTTTAGTTTATCCATGGTGGCTTGGGCATTTTATTCGCAGGCAGGTCCCGGTTTTTTAATGATATTCCTTTTGATGTTCATTGCATCGCATGCCATTGGACAAGGAGCCGTAATCTGGGTATTTATTTCTGAAATATTCCCGAATAAAGTTCGTGCAACGGGTCAATCATTTGGTGCCAGTGTTCACTGGATTTTTGCTGCTATCATCACTTTGATTACCCCCGTTTTTTTAGATTCAAAAGATGGAATTTTTAAGGATAATCCCTGGCCCATTTTTGCATTCTTTGCATTCATGATGGTGCTGCAACTTATTTGGGTGCTGACAAAAGTTCCCGAAACAAAAGGTGTATCGCTGGAGGAACTGGAGAAAAAATTAATGCTAAGATAAACTGCGGTTAAGGATAACGGTAATGAATATCTATTTTTCCCAAATAATTTTAAATTATGAATCAACCATTATGGGGCATCGATCTGGGCGGCACTAAAATAGAAGGAGCCATACTACCATCACTGAATGACCCTACGCCAATCATCCGGACGAGGCTGGATACCGAAGCATCGAAAGGTTACGAACATATCATCATGCAGATAGAAAAGTTGGTTACTAAAATGAAAGAAGAATCGGGTCTGCAACCGCAAAGCATTGGTTTTGGAACGCCAGGCGTTTTAGATCCGGGTTTGCAAACCATGAAGAATTGTAACAGCACAGCACTTAATGGCAAGCCACTGAAAAAAGACCTTGAGGATGTTTTAAAAATTCCGGTTGTACTGGCCAATGATGCAAACTGTTTTGCATTGGCAGAAACTCATTGGGGCATTGTAAAAGAAAAATATCCAAATGCTAAAGTCGTCTTTGGTATCATCATGGGTTCAGGTGTGGGCGGTGGAATTGTTTTCGATGGTAAAGTCTGGAATGGTTCTCACGGTATTGCCGGTGAATGGGGACATAACTATTTAGACGATTCAGGAGGTGCCTGTTATTGCGGTAAAACCGGTTGCGTGGAAACGATCATTTCCGGGCCTTCATTACAACGATTTTATGCCGGTATTACTGGCAACAATATCCCTTTAAAAGAAATCATGAACAGGTATCATCAGCAAAACGATGAAGCGGCCAAACAAACCGTACATCGCTTATGCCGTTTTTTTGGTAAAGCCGTTTCTGTTGTAACCAACCTGCTGGATCCGGATGTAATTGTTATTGGTGGTGGTGTTGGAAATGTTGATGCTATTTATACGGAAGGAATCAAATCTTTAAAAGAATTTATTTTCAACAATAGTGTTGATGTGCCCATCATAAAACCAAGTTTGGGCGATAGCGCGGGTGTGTTTGGTGCAGCGGCTTTAGTGGCAGAATAGTTAAAAAGAGTATTAAACAATATCCGGTATTGCCAAATGCAATGGTGTTAAGCAGGCAGTTATTATAGGCGTTGACCGGGATTCGCGGCTATACTTTAAATCTTACTTTTCTCAACCCCGTAATTTTTCATACCTTAATGCATTAAATGAAAGGTAATTAACTTAAATAAACCTTTCCCAATATCCCCTGAATTTAGTTTAAAAGTTTTTATTCCTGCTCCGCTAATCCGCTAACTTTTTGAATTCAATACTAGTTAAGGTTGTACTTGCTTGTATCTTAATCTATACAAGAATAAGTAGCATTTTTTTTATTAATGATGGATTGTAATTCAATCAATAAATAAAACTGCCTTCGCATGCGAAAATTTACTTGTCTTGTTACCAGGGGTTTCACCCTGTTTATTTTCTTCTTAAGTTATGTAAATGCTAACGCTCAGCCTGCACCCAAACTGGTTGATTTTGCAGTTTGGGGCGGAAGTTCAGTAGCAACACCCTATAACAACATGCAAAATGTGTTATTAGGTAATTATGTTGTTATAAATGGTAAAGTGGGCAGCAACCATATTGTGGAAGGAAAGAATTTTGTTACCATCAATGGCAATATCCATAGTGGAAATGTGATCTCTCTTGCACCAGATTCAAAATTAACCGGCAACCTGTTTGCAGAAAACAAAAGCGGAATTACCGGTGATGTTATTATTGGTGCCAACAAAATTCAATTTACAGGCAACCTTACAGCGGCAGGCAAAATTACATTAAGCACCGGTGGCGGTACCGGTGCGAGTACAATCTCCGGTACAGTGTCTGTGCCTGCGCCTACAAACAATAATTATTCAGGCCCCACACCTAATGGTGGCATTAACAATGTTGTGTCTTTATCAGGCTTACCCATAATGCCCAATAACACCGCATTTGATAATAATATTGGTACCACCCAAATTGCCAACACCACTAAAATATCACCGGGTTCTTTTTTAAAAATGGCATTAACGGGTAACAAAACATTGACATTCGATGGCCCCGGCAATTATATATTTTATGAAGTAAAAAATGGTGGCAGCAACAAATTTGTTTTTGATTTTAAAAACACCGCTGCAGGCACCATCAATATTTTTGTGATCAAAGATGCACTGTGGGGCAAACTTTCCGTTAAAACAGCCAATGGAAATTTTCCCAACCGTATCTATACTGAAATACATGGAGACGGCGCCATGAATAATGGTTTTTCTTTTGACCTGTTGGTAGATGATCCCTTACCTAATAACAGCTTTGCATGGCTCGGTAATGTTTGGGCACCCAATGGTGGCATCTCCGTAAAAAATGTAAAAAAGCCCGGCAACACCACTCATATCAAAGGCGCATTATGGAGTGGAATAAAAGTTGACATCAGAGAAAACATCAGGGTAGTTTATGAGGCCCCTGTTGCCGAGCCCATTTTTATTGATCCTTATTATCCGCCACCGCCCACTGGTAAAGTGGATGAAGCAAACAATATTATCGGGGCCGAATTATTATCCCTATTTCAGAATGAAACCACCATTGCCGAAATTCCTGAAAATGAAATTTATCGTTTCAATGAGGATAAAACAATGGTCATGATCGAGGTGATCAGTAAAGCACCCAATGATGGAGCATTGAAATTAGCACTTGGAGTATTGGGCATGACTGATTTTATCGATAATGGACCGCATATTTATACCATTACGGGATTTTTCCCCATAGATAAACTTCTGGACATACAAGACCTGCAAGGTGTGGAATATGTGAGGCCTCTCTATCCGCCACTTAATAATAAAGGTGCCACCACCACACAGGGTGATACCACGCAGCGATCGTACCAGGTGAGGGACAGGTTTGGTCTTGATGGTGAGGGTGTAAAAATTGGTGTGTTGTCGGATAGTTATAATAAAGTGAACGGCGGTATTGATGCTCCGCAAAATGTAATTGAAGGCGATCTTCCGGGTCTGGCAGGTTCTGATTTTCCGGATGCTGTTCAAGTTTTATTGGATTTTCCTTTCGGTGGGCATGATGAAGGTCGTGCCATGCTACAGATCATTCACGATATAGCGCCAAAAGCAAAACTTGCTTTCCGTACCGGCTTTTTATCAGCCGGTGATTTTGCAAATGGTATTTTGCAAATGGGTAATACGGGCAACCCCAGTGAATATTGTGATGTAATTGTTGATGACATCACTTACCCCATTGAACCATTTTTACGTGATGGCATTGTGGCGCAGGCTGTAAACCAGGTAGTGAACCAGGGTGTCACCTATTTTTCTTCTGCCGGTAATTTTGGCGACCGGTCGCACGAAACAAACTTTAATGGTGTACTCAGGCCAGCTTTAATTCCTTCACCAGGATTGGTGCATAAATTTGGTCCCAATCCTGAGGATATTTCACAAACGATAAATCTGAAACCGGGCTCTTATACCATTGTATTGCAGTGGGACGAAGACTTTCACAGTGTTGCTGGTATTACCACCCAGGAAAAAGTAGACTTAGATCTATATATATTAGGTACTAGCGGATTTCCGCTATTCGGTTTCAATCGCAGTAATTTATTTGGCGATCCTTTCGAGGTTTGTCCTTTTAGGGTTACTGAAGAAACTAATGCGCAGATTATTATTGTAAGCGCCAAGGGGGCAACCAATATCCGGTTCAAGTACATCATTTTCAGGGGCAATGCCACTATCGATAATCACAAACAGCCCAACCCTTCAACCATTGTTGGGCATCCGAATGCAGCAGGCGCTATTGCTGTAGGCGCCATGTTATATGATAACTTCCCTGAATTCACACCTGTATGGCCAGGAGTGGCTTCATTCTCCTCAAGAGGTGGCACTCAAACAAAGGTGGGTGGCAGCTTCATTACCCGTAACAAACCAGAACTGGTAGGGCCTAATGGTGTCAATACTACTGTGAATCTTGGTGGTGCCGTTTTTAATGACGGTGACCTCTATCCCAATTTCTTTGGTACATCAGCAGCGGCCCCTCATGCGGCGGCAGTAGCCGGATTATTGATCCAGGGAAGAAAAAAATACAACCTGCAAACAACGGTTACCCCCGGTGAAATAAGACAACAACTGCAAACCTCTGCCGGTAAGTTTCCTAATTTATCAGTCAACCACAATTTTGTTGGTGGCTATGGATACCTGCAGGCCGACTCGGCTATTGAACAAATTGCCAATGCAAGGCCAATCATTGATTTACTGGAAGCAGTAACTCCAGGAGCACAGAATGGAACCGAGCCATTCATGGTCAAAGTATCAGGTAAATACCTGACACCTGATACCAAAATATACTATTATGGCAAGCCCATGGAAACTACGGTGTCGGCTGATAAAACTGAAGCCTATGCAACGGTTCCTCCCATACCAAATGGTGATGATCCTCCCTTCCAGTTATACAACCCTCCTAAAAGCGAAAGTGAACTTGATGGCGGCCTTTCAGAAGCCTTACACTTTTTCAGTTCAGTAGTGGATGTAACCATCAGGGCTGAAAATAAAACCCGGAAATATGGACAGAGTAATCCGGTCCTTACTGCAGAAATACTGGTGAATGGTGTGCCGTTGGAACAAACCAGCCTTACCCTGGAAGAATTGAAACTGGATAACCTGGAATTCACCACTGTGGCATTACCAGCAAGCCGCCCCGGTCTTTATGGCATCTTTCCATCCAGGGCCATCCCGTTGGAGAATGATGATCCCTTGCATACACAGTATGGGTTTACATTTGTTTCAGGCACATTGCTGATAGAAAAAATGCCTTTGAAAATCACCCCGCAAAACAAGATCGTAAAATATGGTGAAGGCATCGGTGAAATTGATTACTCCTATATATTGAACAATAATGTTGAAGCGTCTGCAGATCTTAAAGACGGGATCGATGCCCTTTACAAAAAATATCTTGCTGACAATGCTTTAATTGTAATAAATGGCCTGAGTAATGTAACAACCAATATTTCAACTCAGGATCTATCTGGCATGAGTTCCATGGCAAGTTTTCAGGCCATCAGGAATGCACGTACCTATTTATTGCAAAATGGCCGGTTTATACCTATGGGGGAAAATATTGACCCATCGCAAATTGGTGAACAGCGCTTCCTTATAGATGTAGCTGCCAATTCTATTGTAAATTATTTACTCGATTCTGCGCAGTCTGCAATGGTGTATGCAAACGGGGAAGGAAATGCGAGGGCCTTTTTAAATATCAAAGCACTGGCCGCAGGTAATGCGCAGGCCTCAATACCTAACGGTCAGCTACAACCGATGGTGAATGGCCAATTGATGGCTATGGTCAATGGTCAATTGCAGGCTATTGTGAACGGTCAATTACAGGCATTAGTAAATGGAACTTATGTGGCTGCAGATGATATCGTTTTTCAAAACGGACAATTGCTGGCATTGGTAAATGGTGAATGGCTCGCTATAACCAATGGGCAATTACAGGCAATCGTAAATGGTGAATTGGTAACTGTTGATTTGTCCATTACTAATGGTCAATTACAGGCAATCGTAAACGGCGAAGAAATGCAACTGGTGAATGGCCAGTTACAGGCTTTGGTCAATGGTCAATTATTAGCCATTGTAAATGGGCAATTACAGGCTTTGGTAAATGGGCAGCTTATGCCCTTGGTGAACGGGCAGCTGGTTGCATTCGTTAATGGGCAATTGCAACCTATGGTTAATGGCCAGTTATTAGCTATGGTCAATGGCCAGTTAATGGCCCTGGTCAATGGTGAATTACAAATTATCCAGGACCTTACTATTTCAAATGGGCAACTGCAGGCAATCGTAAACGGGCAATTACAGGCAATTGTAAATGGCCAATTGAAAGCTATGGTAAATGGTGAGGTAACTGATATTGCAAATGCAGATGTTACAGCGGAGCTAAATGGGCAACTACAGGCAATTGTAAACGGCCAATTGCAGGCCCTGGTGAATGGGCAACTGCAAGCTCTGGTGAACGGGCAATTACAGCCTTTAGTAAATGGTGATGCGATTGCGGCTGAAAGTGTGAGACAATTGGCCAATGGTCAACTACAGGCACTTGTAAATGGAACATATATACCTATTGCTAATGGACAGTTGCAGGCATTGGTCAATGGGCAATTACTTGCTATGGTCAATGGGCAATTGATGGTGGCTGAAGATGGCAAAGTAAATTTTGCCGTATTTATAAATGGTCAGTTACAAGCTATGGTCAATGGGCAATTGCAAGCCATTGTTAACGGGCAGTTGCAGGCAATGGTCAATGGGCAATTGCAAAATGTTGAAAGTACAGCCATCGTAAACGGTCAATTACAAGCTATTGTTAACGGACAAACATGGACCTATGCAAATGGACAATTACTTGCAATTGTAAATGGCCAGTTGCAACCGTTGGTTAATAGTTTTGACGTAAGCGGCAACACCGATAATTCCAAAACCCTGGTGCTGGTTGATGAAGATGATATCAACCTGCAGGCGGGTAGCATTGGCGGTATGTTCCCGGTCAATATGATCACCAGCCTTGACGCAGGTACGCAAACATTGGTACCAGGGGCGTTTTTGAGTGATAACTACGAAGTAACCTATGGCCTGGGTGAAGTGGAAATTTTACCTGCTTTATTGATTGCGAAAGCTGACAGCACTACAAAACAATATGGGGATGATAACCCAGACTTTACAATCTCTTATTTCGATTTTGTTTATGATGATAATGAGGAAAATATAAATCAACCTTTAGCCACCACAACGGCTGACAATACTTCAGGGGTTGGAAATTACCCTGTTAATCTGAGAGGTGGTGATGCTCAAAATTATACATTGTTATTACAAGAAGGCAACCTGGAAATAACGCCACAGATTTTGATCGTAACGGCGGATAATCAAACATGGATAACCGGCCAGCCAATGCCTGAACTAACCATCAGTTATGAGGGTTTCGTAAATAATGATAATGAGAATGATGTATGTATTCCATATATCATACCTCCATCACCTGTTACACTCAACCAACTGGAACGTGCAACCACTTATTCCAATGTGCTGATTAATAATGAATCGAATGTGTATCAAGCACAACCGGGTGAGGCGCTGCATCTCACCGGAAGCTGGTATCAAATATTTATCGATCCCAATAATCCATATTGTCCCGGGTGCATCACACAGAATTATATTGGTATGCTTGGTGGCGATGGCGTAGTATTATTTACAGACTGTTATGACGTAAGTGGACTGGGCGATCATTCAGGTATCATTGATAAACAATTTACAGCACCAACCACACCGGGAGTATATTACATCACCCAGGTTTCCAGTTGGGAATTTGCATGCTACGATGGAGTGTCAGGAAATCCAGGTAACGATCCATTCAATGCATTTGCGGTGGTTGTAGTGAATATTTCAAATGAAACGATCACAGCAAGCACAACTGCCAACGAAAATTCAGCGAATGGCAATTACCCTATCACTTTACAAGGCTGTAATATTTACAACCCTAATTATGAAGTCACCCTTGTTGAGGGAACATTATTCAAGGGTAATGTTTTAGTTGATGGTGGTGGTGCAAGTTCCAATCAACAAGCAGTTGATGAAGCCATCATCTTAAAAGCTGATAAATTATATCCGAACCCCACCCATGGTATGCTCAGGCTCGAAGTGCAACAGGATCTGGCATCATCAAATAACATCCAGGTTTTTGATGTTGTTGGAAAACAATATGCTATAATGCCTAAAAAAATAAACAAAGGTATTTATGAAATAGATGTGTCTGACTTATCCAAAGGAATGTATATGATGCGGATAAAGCATGCTGATAAGATCAGCACATTCAGATTTATAAAGCGTTAATTTTATGCAGGAAGATGAATCTCATCTTCCTGCTTCCATTAAAACCGATATTTTTTTTACCAATAGCAGATCTATGAATAAAATATCATTACTATTAACCGGGATCCTGCTTACCGTTTTTACGGTGCATGGCCAAAAAACAGAAACAAGAGATACAGCTTATGTAAATGAGCTGATCCAGGAAAGTAAGGAAATGATCGGCACCGATAGTGCCATCGCTATTGCTCTTGCATTGAAGGCCCACGACCTGGCCAAAGAAATATCCTATGCACAGGGACAAGCCTATGCATTGAAAAATGCAGGCATGGTTTATTACATGAAAGGCATGTATGTGGAAACACTTGATTACTGGACCCAATCACTGACCATTTTTAAAGAAATAGATGATCACATCGGCATCAGCAATATGCTTAATAATATCGGAGCTATTTATTTTAACCAGGGCGCTGATGATAAAGCCCTTGATTACAGTTTGCAATCGCTCCAGCTAGCTGAAAAAATCGGCGACACCCTCCGCATGACTTCAGCCCTTATAAATATTGGCAGCATTTACCACAATAAAAAAGATCCTGTTGCCCTGAACTATTTGCTGAAAGCACTTCCACTGGTACAGGCGCAGGGTGACCCTGTTGCCTATATTGTTTTAACAGGCGATATTGGCGAGGTGTATTTTGATAATGATAATGATGCCAAAGCTTTGGAGTTTTATCAAAAATCTATCAAGGCTGCCGGCAATGAATCATCATCGGCATTTGCTAATAATGGCATCGGGAAGGTTTACCTTAAAGAAGGTAAAAATGCACAGGCTTTGCAAAGTCATAATAAAGCCTTGATGATTGCCGGAAAATTTGACGACAAATTACAAACAGTAAGAGCTCTGAGAGGTATAGCTGATGTTCATACCAGGTTAAACAACGCATCACTGGCCATTGATTTCTATAATAAAGCAAGAGCGCTGGCCGAAAGTATGGATGATGTAAAAGTGGAGTTAAAAGACCTGTACCGGGATATGGCTTACACCCATGCACAAACGAAGGATTATGCCAATGCATTTTTGTACCAATCAAAATATGCCGAACTCAAAGACACCCTGTATAATATAGAAAGCAAGAAGAAGCTGAACCAACTGCAATTTGATTTTGAACTTTCCAAAAAACAAAATGAGATCAGTTTAAAAGAAGCAAGTATTCAATCTGAAAAGCAGGCACGCATCGCGATGATGGCCGGCATTGGCTTATTACTGGTAATTGCCTTTATTATTTACCGTAGCTATTTGATGAAAGCAAGAACCAACAAGATCCTGGATAAACAAAACGTTCAGATTGAACATTTACTGCTCAACATTTTACCCAAAGAAGTGGCCAACGAACTTCAAACCTCTGGCGAATCAAAACCCAGGCACTTTGAAGAAGTGTCCATTTTATTTACCGATTTCAAAGGCTTTACATCCATTGCCGATAAACTTTCACCCGGGGAACTGGTGGAGGAACTAAACGATTGCTTTATTGCCTTTGACAGTATTATTGAAAAATACCAGTTAGAAAAAATAAAAACAATTGGCGACTCTTACATGTGCGCCGGTAATATTCCTACTCCCGATATAAACCATATTCATAAAATTATAAAAGCGGCTCTGGATATTCAGGCATTTATGAATCATTACAATTTGATCCGTGAAGCTAAAAACCAGGAGCCCTGGGAGATCAGGATTGGCTTGCACGCCGGGCCTGTGGTAGCCGGGGTAGTAGGTAAAAAGAAATATGCTTACGACATTTGGGGAGGCTCTGTAAATATTGCAAGCCGCATGGAAAGCAATGGCACTCCGGGTAAAGTAAATATTTCTGCGCATATGTATAACAAGATAAAAGACCGCTTCAAATGTACTTATCGCGGAAAGATACATGCGAAGAACCTGGGCGACCTGGACATGTATTATGTGGAATGTGAAATAACAAAAAAAGATGAACCAACAATACTGGTATTGAAAGAAGAAAAATCCTTTTTACAAAAATAATGTAGCCCCGTATTACATCATTAATTTATTACCTATAGTGGTTCCTGCAAATCCTGTTACCATCAAGCGGCATATACGTCATTACCGCTGTCTTTATTTTGCTAAATACAAAAACCAGGCACATAATTAATATTGCCGATAAATTATCCTTGTTTCAGGATCACTGGAACCCACGCATTATTGGTGAACTGAACGGTCAGCAAGTGAAGCTGGCAAAATTCAAGGGTGCATTCATTTGGCATAAACATGAGCATGAAGATGAATTATTTATGTGCCGGATGGAGAATTCAATATGGTTCAGTGATATAACTGTAACGATTAAACGAAATGAAATGCTCAAGAAACAGGCTTACTGGCCGTGGCGGACAACCTTCGCAAAATGGCTTTTAACAAAGGTAAAAAAGCAGCCTAAAAGGCCTTTTTAATCTATTTTTTTAACCTCCAGAGCATCAGCGTGCTGTTAGGAAAATGTATACACATTTTTTGTCTACGCTTATAATAAAAATAAAAAGCCGCCTCAATTAAATATGAGACGGCCTCTACTTTTTCCTGAGTTCCGCATTTTAACACCCAAAACAAAAAATTGAATTTAGTAGCCTTTGTTCCTCAGTTAGGAGGAGTATTTTCTTTTTTATTTTTCCGTTTTGGGGTAGTTGTATGGATATTTCAA
>MWWA01000034.1_pt1 | contig 48251 bp, 46 predicted proteins | sample 1047341 | NCBI WGS metagenome assembly MWWA01 (sample SAMN06349978, study PRJNA376086) | soil metagenome | isolation source: MS5-1 sample Antarctic (ecotone) soil | place: Antarctica | collected 2015-01-13
GGAAGTGATCTTCCACCCTCGTTTAATACCAGCCTGTCCGGCAGGTGAATGCTTCTCCACATGTCTTACCCTAAGGTCGCCCTCTGAACGAAAAAAAACACTCATACCAAAATCGCCCGAAATCCCCTCACTTCGGACCGCCGCGGCTTTTTAGGCGCCCTGGCTGCCGGCGCAGCTACCTTAGGTTTTTTAGGTATTACAAGTCCGCTGAAAGCAGCTGGCAACAAGATCTCCGAAAAATTACATTCCCCTGGTGACCCCGACCAGATCTTCAAAAATCTGAAAGGCAAGAACAGGGCTGTATTTGATGTTCCCCAGCCCCATGGCATATTTCCATTTGCCTGGCCCAGGGTATTTTTAATGACAAATATTGCTACGGGCACACCGGAAAAAGAAAATGACGTGATTGTAATCCTGCGACATGATGCCATTCCTTATGCATTTGAGGATAAGCTTTGGGCCAAATACAATTTTGGCGAAGTGTTCAAAGCGGAAGATCCGGTGAAAAAACTTCCTGCTTCCACAAGAAATCCATTCTGGCAGGCAAAGAAATCAGATTTTAGTGTACCTGGTATTGGCGAAATTTCTATTGCCATAAATGAATTGCAGGAGAGCGGAGTGATCTTTATGGTTTGTGATGCCGCCATCACAGTTTACAGTGCAGCTGTGGCCCAGAGAATGGGTACCGATGCGGCTGCAGTAAAACAAGACTGGCTTTCGGGTTTGCTTCCCGGAATACACCGTGTGCCTTCAGGCATCTGGGCACTGAGCCGCGCACAAAAACACGGATGTGCATACATTTTTGCAGGATAAAATTTGCTAATGCAGGCAAGTGTTGCCTGCATTATTTTTTTTCTTTTTGTTTTCTCCTTGCTTCCATAATAGGTTTGAAAGGACCGTATTTATGCTGGCTCTCATTAAATCCGTCTGCATAAGGACCAAAGGGATGATCCACAGGTTTGATAGAAGGATCTGGCCAGTCCTGCTCAAAATATTTTTCCGGTCTCGGTTGAGAACTGATAAATGCAGCCACATCCCATGCTGCTTCGTCGGTTAACTGGTCGGGCGCACTGAAATCATAAGGCATATAGTTTTTTATAAAACCTGCCAGCAAACCAATTCTGTACATACCAGAAGCCGTGTTGTAGCTGGCCGGACCCCAGAGCGGGGGATAAATGTAACTGGTTGAATCCTGCGACATCAGCCCCTGCCCGTTTTCCAAATGACATCGCTGGCATTTATTAAGAAAGATGATCCTGCCACGTGCACTGTCTGCAGCACGCTCCATAAAAGGCAGCGTTCTTGCACCTGCAGACCGGGGCCTGGCACCTTTAGGAACTCCTGTGCCCAGCCATTTCAGGTAAGAAACCATGGACTGCATTTCATAGCTGCTGCTGTCCAGTTTTTTTCCATTTAAACTTCTTTGCAGGCATGCGTTGATGCGAAACGCTATAGATTCTGTTATGCCACTTCTTTCGCGGAACCTGGGATAGGTAGATGATACTGCAGCAAAATTATAACCGGATAACCGGGTGCCTCCTGAAAGATGGCAATTCTGGCAATTCATACCATTGGAGATCTGCGTCACCCTTCCTTTCGGCCCGAGGTAAAAGGAGGTATTGGTGATGAGATCACTTCCATAACGGATTTGGTTACCCGAATCATTAAAAGGAAGTTCATCCATGTTGAGTGGTGTCCATTCCTCGGTTCTGCGGTCAAAGCTTGAAGCAGGTTTTATCATTGGCTTTTTGTCGGTATCTAACACCTCAGTAAAAAAAATAAACAGGCAGATAAGGCAAAGGATCACCGGGATCCGATTGGACATCATGATAAAAATTTTACCTGGTGAATGCAGGCCACCGCGGTCAATTTGAAACCTTAATATAACCAAAGCCTTCGCCCTGGCGCGCTACAATCTCGTGAATGCCATCAGGAACCGAAACCACACCGGTTATTAATTCAGATGGCTGGATATTATGCCGCTTCAGGGCCAGGGCGCAAACCGTAAACCTGATATTGGGTTTGCGTGCAAGTTCCGTTACTGCCATCGCCACCACAGATTTTTCTTTCATAACCATTGGCAGAGACTGTCCGTACAATACCACCTGTAACTTTGCCTCGGGATTGGCATCTGAAATTCCGCGCAGCCATCTTACAAGTGATTTTTGTAAAGATGTATCTCCGCTTGTAATATCAAAAACAACACTGTAGGAAGATTGTGCAGCCGCAACAAAATTGGTAATAAGGAAGGCGGCTAAAAAACATAACTTTCGCATAGCCGGTATTTTATCTTAAAAGATAAGATTTTCCGGCATTATAAAAAATTAAAAAGCAGCCACAGGAACCCAGGAAGCCCGTGTGACTGCTGCTATATTATTCACTACATCATAGAGCGACTTGATCCTTATTCCAGGGACATAAAAAAAATGCATCCGCCACGGCGAATGCATTAACATTAATATGAAATATTGTTATTGACCAACAACTTTGATCAGCATACCCGAAGTAAGGTTATCGGTTAAACGCATTCCGTTTAACAAGGCCATTTCTTCACGCCTTGCAGAGGGAACATTTTGTTGCGTTAAAAAATTACCCAAAGTTGTGTTTGAATTTACTGTCCTGATCCTGATTCTTTCAGGCTGGCGATTCAGCTTTGATGCATCGGTAAGCTGACGGAAATTCTGCATGCTGTTCAAAAATGTATTCTGGTAAGCTGTAAAATCTGCCAAAGATGAAATGCCTATTAAATGGTAGATGGTACTTCCGTACTGGATCAGGTAGGAAAGTGTTCTTAAAACCTGTCCTTGCTGTTGCGCCTGGTCGGCTACCATCGCAATGGCATTTAAACCGTTTACGGTCACCTGGCTGGATTGCACAGGCGTTAGCTTGTATTGCTGTACCACGGCATTCGCCGCTTCCTGCAAATTAGCACCTGGAGCCAGCATCAGCATAAATAAAGCTTTACCGTCGGGAGAAGCCAGTTGTACACGCTGAGGTGAATTCTGGTAAGCCCAGTTGGGAGGGGTTGGAAATTGAAATTTCAGATCCGGGTGATAAAAAATATTGTTCTCACGAAAACCCTGTCTCGGATCTTCACCAAAAACCATCCCTTCAATCATCCTTAAATAACTATTCCTGTTGACTACAGGATTGGTCAGATTTTGTTTTTGCTTCCATTCCTTAGCCAGTTGGGCTACAGTCGCTTGTCTTTGTCCCGGGTTAGGGTGTGTTGAAAGAAAGTCAGGCAATTCTGCAGCACCGGTTTCTGCACCTTTTCTTTCAAGTGTCGTAAAGAAATCAGCCATTTCTGCGGCATCATACCCGATCTTGGTGGAGTATTCAACGCCCAGCATATCTGACTCCCTTTCAGCATCACGTCCGAACTTCAGTAACAACAATCCCATACCCTGGAAAGCGGCATCTGCAAACTGTGCCAGTTGGGGCGCAACCACCATCCCTGCTATCAAACCCACCTGCCCGAGGAGTTGGTTTCTTTGTTGTTCAACGGAGTGCCTTGCGGTAATGTGCCCTATTTCATGCCCGAGAACGCCGGCAAATTCGGCTTCATTATTAAAATAGGCCATAATTCCCCGCGTAAAATATACGTATCCACCGGGGACCGCAAAAGCGTTGATCACATCAGAATCAATTACCCGGAAATGATATTCGATATTCGGCCTGTGTGAAATGGCAGCCATCTGCCTTCCTTTTTGGGTGATAAACCTTTGCAACGCTGAGTCAGGATACAAGCCGAATTGTGCAATCACTTGTGGATCAGCTTCCTGTCCCATTGCGATTTCCTGTGACTCCGACATAAGTACGATCTGGCGTTTTCCACTTACCGGATTTCTTGCGCAGGAATTAAAGAGCATGAAAGCGGAAAGAAGAAAGATGAATAAGGAATTATTTTTCATTATTGTATTTTTTGCTCCGAAGAGATTGTTAGATCAAAATTGCAAAGATGATACCAGCGCAATCAACCAAATGAAACTGCCTTTTTATGCGTCACCTGCTATAACCCTATAAAAAAAGCCTCCCAAAAGGAAGGCTTATCATAAATACGATGTAATTAATATCGGCTTTTGCTGTAACCCCCGCCACCGCCACCTGGACGGAAGCCACCACCATTGCTGGTTTTCTCTTCTTTTGGTTTAGCTTCCATAACCCGAATGGTTCTGCCTTCAACTGAAGCCTGGTCCAGTTCAGCAACCGCTTTTTGCGCTGCTTCATTGTCAGACATTTCAACAAAACCAAACCCACGGCTTTTGCCCGATAATTTATCAGTGATCACTTTGGCAGAAGAAACTTCGCCATACTCCGTAAAAAATTCTCTTAAGTCTTCATCCTGTACGTTGAAGCTTAAGTTTGACACATAAATGTTCATACTTTCCTTGAAAAAATAAATTAAATAATGATTGAGACGAGGCAAGAAAGTAAAGTTCGATTATCAGCGGAAAAATTAGCAGATGAATTCTACACTAAACCAAATGCGATGCTCAAATAACGGTGTAAAGATAAGCAGACGCGTGTTATTTATAATTAAACCCGTAAAAAGTTTTTGTAAAAAAGAATTAGGCGCGACCCATCTGTTTCAAAAAATTCACGTGGGAAACAACAGCATGCCGCATTTTTCTGTATTCAACATAAGGCACATTGAACTCATTACAGGCCTGTTTAATGATCTTTCTCAATGCAGGATAATGCACGTGTGAGATCTTTGGAAATAAATGGTGTTCGATCTGGAAATTCAATCCACCAACAAACCAGCTGATCAATTTGCTTTTAGGAGCAAAGTTCGCAGTTGTTTTTAACTGGTGAATGGCCCACTCATCTTCAAGCCTGCCTGTTTCTTTATGCGGAACGGGAAAGGCAGTATGTTCCACTGTGTGCGCCAGCTGGAATATGATGCTGATGATAAATCCGGCAACTACAGAAAAGGTAAGAAATCCAACCAGCCATGAAACCAATCCCAGTGTATAAATAGGAACGGCTACAAATAAAGCGATATAGGCCAGTTTAAAGCCCCAAAATACAATGTGATCAAAGGGATCCATTTTCTTTATAGGCATCTCTCCAATCTTACGCCTAAAATATTTCTGAAAATCAAGAACAAAGATCCAAAGGATATAAAGCATGGAATAAAGAAACCAGAAGTAAAAGTGCTGGTACCGGTGCATGCCCAGTTTAGGCTGCGTGGTACTCATACGCATCCAGGGCTGAATATTGATATCATCATCCACCCCATCGACGTTTGTATAAGCATGATGAATCACATTATGCTTAACATTCCACATAAAAGAGCTTCCACCCAGCAGGTTCAAACTATAAGCAGCAATACTATTCACCCACTTGTGTTTGCTAAAGCTGCCGTGGGCACCATCGTGCATAATATTAAATCCTATGCCTGCCACAACAAATCCCAGTAAAATGCATTCTGCAAGCGCCAGAAAGATACCTGGAGTAAAAAATACCAGGTGCACGTATAAAAATACAAAGCCTGCAAAAAGGAGAATGGCTTTTAGATACAATTGTTGATTCCCTGTTGCTGACTTACCAGTCGATTCGAAATAATCGTTGGTCCTTCTTTTTAATTCAGCGTGAAAAGACTGCTTGACAGTGGGAAATTTGGGTGTAGCCATTGTTCAGATTGATCGTATCTTTTAATAAGGTTGCAAAAATAAGCTATGTTGGATGAGCAGCCACGTTAAAAAGCAAACCTTATGCCCATCATTTTAAATTTAAGTTTTCAGATGATAAATATTTCCCGGTTTATAGCATAATAATTGCATCTTGTGCAGCATGAAATCCATCAACTTCTCATTTACCCGGAATATACATTTTACAAAGCTTGTTAAAGTAGCAGAACGTTTGCGTGAATTTAATTTTCGTATCCTTCCCGGAACCTCCAACGCCATGTTACATGTTGATGTGCCTGATGACAGAGGGAACCGGATTATGTTTAAAATGCAAAAGAATGACCAGAACTGGAGGATTATTGAAGAGGGGGTTCCCGCCTGGGTGCTTTCAAGCGAAGAACTGCTCGATAATGTGATCAGGGAAGAGTTGAACTAATGCCAGGGTTTGTAAATTAATTAATTTCTTAAAACAGAAATATGCTGGATACGCATAAAAATAACGAACCGCGTAAAGAAGATAAAGGATCCGGTATGCAGGGCATAGATAAAGCACCCGGTGAAGAAACTGCTTCTTCAACAGAGCAATTCATTTCCCAATCGCAAAAAGGCAAAAAAGTAGATGCCGACCTTTCTGATCCATCAGACCAGCCAATTGACCGGCAGGAACTTGATTAATACAATCGTTACTGTGAAGATCAGCGCAGGCATTCTATTATTCAGAAGAACGGCAACAACCGAATTTCTACTGGTTCATCCAGGTGGTCCTTTCTGGAAGAACAAGGATATGGGTGTGTGGACCATTCCCAAAGGTGAGATCTACCCGGAGGAGGATCCTTACCAGGCTGCCTGCAGGGAATTTAAAGAAGAAACCGGAAGTGATATCAGCGGCAACCCAATAGCCCTGACAGCAATAAAACAAAAATCCGGTAAACTGGTGATGGCATGGGCGGTGGAGGGAGATCTTGATGTTGGTAAAATCCAATCCAACCTTTTTGAAATGGAATGGCCTCCGCGGTCTGGTAAAAAGCAATTTTTTCCAGAAATTGACAAGGCAGGATGGTACAGTCTTGAACCAGCCAGAGAAAAAATGTTGCCTGCACAGTTTCACTTCATTGAAGAACTCACTGCACTACAGCAAAACAAAAGTGAAAACATTCATTTATAGTTCGCCGGGTTTATTATAAACCGAAACCTTATTTTTCTTTTCCTTTTTTTTATTTAGATGCATTAACGGGATAGAAATGTTTTTAAAATTTCTGCTCCTGTTATATCTTTCCATTCTTATCAGATTTTATGAAAAACCCGTTCAGATTTTTTTTAATGGCACTAGCTGCCCAGGCCTTATTTAGTTGCTCCTCTTCTACCACGCAATCATCACAAAAAGATTCCATATCAGTAAACACCACAGCGGGCAGGGATACTTCCCAGGTAAATAAAGAAAAACAACCCGCCAGTGCACAGGAGATCCTTTCACGTAAACAGGTGCCTATTCTTTGCTACCACAGGATCAGGGAAATTCAAATGCCTTCAAAATCCAGTATGGGATATGAAGTTACCCTGGCACAATTCAAAGCACAAATGAAAGTGCTTGCCGACAGTGGCTATCACTCCATCACACCCAACCAGTATTATGATTACCTGGTGTATGGGAGTGCGCTTCCTGAAAAACCAGTTATGATCACCTATGATGATACAAGGGAAGAACATTATACGATTGCAAAGCCTGAAATGGAAAAATATGGGTTTAAAGGTGTTTTCTATATCATGACCATTTCTATCAACCGGCCAAATTATATGTCCAAAGAACAGATCAAACAATTATCTGATGATGGCCATATAGTCGCTTCGCATTCCTGGGATCATAAGCGGGTGGACAGGCTTCAGGGTAATGACTGGATGGAACAGTTTGACAAACCTAAAAAGCAACTCGAAGAAATTACGGGTAAACCAATTGAATATTTTGCTTATCCATTTGGCATCTGGAGCCAGGATGCAATTCCGGAAATTAAAAAAAGGGGTTATAAAATGTCTTACATCCTTTCAACCAAACGCGACTCACTTGAACCTTTGCATACAGCCCGCCGGATGATCGTATCCCCGGAATGGACTCCGCAGGGAATGGTACGCGTGATGAAGAGTACTTTCCGCTAATTGTTGATTTATTTCTATAAGAAATTTTTATTCTTGGTCGGCTCCCCACTACGCAGCCTTGAATTCATCATAAAGGCTAAATAATTCCTCAAAAATTGAATCAAAATTTCTGGTGTTAATTGGAATAGTATTTGGCTTAACAGAGGTAAATCAGAAGTTATGTTACCAGTGTGGTTTTTTATTGTGCTGATTCTTGTAATCTGTTACCTTTTATACGTTACCCGTACAACCGAGGAAACTTTTTCTGTAATGAGCAGAAATAAAATTAAGAAGGTTCAATATTGGATGAGAGGTGGATTCAGGAAGACAAATGCCTGAAGAAAGCTTTTGGCTAATAGCTGATAGCTGATGTCCGGTAAAAGTTTTATAGCCTCAAATCAGTCGCTGAAATTCAATGTAGGTTTGAATGATGTTGTGTTTTTAAAACTTGAAGCCCTCTTATTTGGTTTGGAATGAGATTCAATCACTATCGTTCAATTGCCTCTTGTTGCCCGCAGATCCTAATCAATGCGGAGCAGTATGTATTACAAGTTTCCTTAGGATGATTGCGCAAGAGAGCGCTCCGAAAAATGAAAACAGGTGCAACTCCATGCGATCTGATTGTGCAGGCGTTCTTCGCGCTGTATTGCTCCACCTTAGGTACCAACATTTCTTAGGAAAAATCAGGAGCAATAAGGCGCGCACAACCACCCAAATGTTATAAGATTAGGCCTGGAATTTCATTTTGTGAGGAAACCTGGATCTATTTTGACACCAGTGCCTGCCTAAGCTGCCTAATTCCCCGCGAGATTTATTCTGAAGATGATCGTAAGCATTGCTGAAGCCTATTATTTTGCCTGGCTTTAGTCACCACGGGGAATTCAGAAGCGGGGCAGGTACGAGGCCCGCCGGCCTGAGGCAAAATATCTTAACTAAAAGCGATGTTTGATTTTTTGCCGGACAGAAATGAATAGTAAATAGTCAATGCTGACAACAGTGAATAGCTGATAGCTGATGGGGCACAAAAAAGCCGGCGAACCGGCTCCATGTATTTTGTAAGGAATTAATCAGACCTGCGTCCGCTTCCACGAGTGAGAGCTACGAGCAGCAAAATGAAAACAGCTGCACCTACCACCCATACCCATGGAGAAGCATACCAGTTGGCGTCATTTCCGGTGCTGATATTTACATCAACATCTTTGGTTCCACCACCTTCCTGTGCAAAGCAAATAACAGAAAGAAAGGCTGTAACGAATGTGAGCGCTAATTTTTTCATGACTAAAATTTTGAAATAATTGGAAAAAAGCATGCCAGCCTCTGCCTTTAATTATTTAAAGGCATTTCTGGAACCAAATAAAAGACTCCCGATGCGCACCATATTACTGCCTTCTTCAATTGCAATATTATAGTCGCTGCTCATACCCATTGAAAGGATATGTTCGTTTTCTTTAGAAAAATACTGATCCCACAAACCTTTGAGTTTTTTAAATTCCTGCCTGATCTTTTCATTGTCGCTGGAGAAGGAACCCATGCCCATTAAACCTTTTATATCCACGTTCCCAGGTTTTTCAACATGCACATAATTTATTATTTCATGAAGTTCATCTTCATTGAATCCGAATTTGGTTTCTTCTTCTGCGATATGAACCTGTAACAATACGCTGATCACACGCTGTGATCTGGCAGCCTGCTTATTGATCTCTTTTAATAGCTTTAAACTATCTACCCCCTGTATAAGATGAATGAAGGGGGCAATGAATTTTACCTTGTTTGTCTGTAGGTGCCCGATAAAATGCCATCGAATATCTTTCGGTAACTGCTGGAATTTGTCAACCAGTTCCTGAACATAATTTTCCCCAAAATCCCTTTGGCCAAGTTCATACAATTGAATTATGGCTTTAACAGGCTGCACCTTGCTTACAGCAACCAGGCGAACAGCATCTGCATCAAGTGCCGACCTGATTTGGATGAACTGGTTTTGTGAGGACATAATGAATCGCTAATGGCCTTGCCTGGCCAAAATTATTTTAATATGGTGCGGCTGATCACGATGCGTTGAACTTCACTCGTGCCCTCATAAATTTGTGTGATCTTTGCATCGCGCATCAGTCTTTCAACATGGTATTCCTTTACATAACCATAGCCGCCATGGATCTGAACGGCTTCTACAGTAGTCCACATGGCCGTTTCAGAAGCAAAAACTTTGGCCATGGAAGAACTGAGTGTATAATCTTTTTTTTGATCCTTATCAAAAGCTGCTTTCATGCACAATAACCGCGAGGCTTCAATCCGTGTAGCCATATCCGCGAGTTTAAATGCAATAGCCTGGTGATTTGAAATTTCAGTTCCAAAGGCTTTCCGCTCTTTTGAATACTTTAATGAAAGTTCATAGGCGCCACTGGCAATACCAAGTGCCTGCGAAGCAATCCCAATTCTTCCGCCGGCAAGGGTTCTCATGGCGAATTTGAATCCGAATCCATCTTCCCCTATCCTATTTTCTTTTGGAACGATTACATCGTTGAAAAGAACGGTATGGGTATCACTGGCCCGTATGCCTAATTTATTTTCCTTGGCCGCCACTACAACACCCGGCCAGTTTTTTTCAACAATAAAAACATTAATGCCCCGCGATCCTTTTGAAATATCGGTATGTGCAATAACAATATAAACAGAAGCGGTTCCCCCGTTGGTGATCCAGTTCTTGGTACCATTGAGCAGGTAATGATCGCCTTTATCTTCGGCAGTTGTTCGCTGAGAAGTGGCATCACTTCCTGCTTCAGGTTCACTTAAAAGAAAAGCCCCGGTATACAATTCGCCATCTTTTTTACCCTGCGCAAGCAGAGTAAGGTATTTTTGCTTTTGTTCTTCTGACCCATAGGCTTCCAGGCCGTAACAAACCAGGCTATTGTTCACGCTCATACAAACGCTCACGCTGGCATCTACTTTACTGACCTCCTCCATGGCAAGCACATAACTTACGGTGTCCAAACCAGCACCACCATAATCCTGGCTCACCATCATTCCCAGAAACCCAAGGTCGGCGAGTTTCATGATCTGCTCGCGCGGAAACTGCATTTTCTCATCACGTTCAATAACCCCAGGCAAACAATCATTCTGCGCAAAATCCCGTGCGGCCTGCTGTATCATCAAATGTTCTTCACTTAACTGGAAGTTCATGTAGTTCTGTTTTTATTAGCCGCAAATATAGTTGAAGGACGGTTATATGCCTTGGGCTCCCTGTTTCTACGGGCCTTCCTTTGTTAAATCAGTGCCATGTATTTAAATTTAGGTCTAATATGACTGGCAGTTCACTTATCACGCTTCCCATTATTCTAATCACCTTTGTTTTGTCATACAGAGGATTTAAGGATCACAGGCTTGTAGATCAATACGGTTTCCAGGTAAATAAGGTTTTATTGTATAAAGATTACAAGGTGCTGCTTACTTCGGGCTTCTTCCATGTAGGTTGGTTTCACCTGATCTTCAACATGCTCACCTTTTATTTTTTTAGTGAAGGACTTGGCAATCTATTGGGCACCTTACCCCTGCTGATTATTTATTTTTCAGGCCTTGTGGGTGGAAACCTGCTTGCTTTATGGATGCATCGCAATCATGGCGATTACAGGGCTGTAGGTGCTTCAGGTGCTGTATATGCTTTGATCTTTGCCAGTATTGCACTGATGCCAGGTATGCGTATCGGCATCTTTCCTTTGCCCATTTCCATTCCAACCTGGATCTATGGATTGCTTTTCCTTGGTTTTTCCATGTATATCATCCGGTCAAAAAGAGATAATATCGGGCATGAAGCACATTTGGGAGGAGCGCTCATTGGAATGCTGATCGCCCTCCTTTTTGAACCCGCTGCCATCAGGGAAAATTATCTACCCATACTGGCTGTGCTGGTGCCCACACTGGCTTTTATTTTTATCATTGTTTACAAGCCCCATTTGCTGATGGTAGACAGCCTTCATTTTAAAGAAACGCATAAGTTAACCATAGACCAGCGATTCAATCTGGAAAAACAACAACAGCAGCTAACGATAGATAAGATCCTGGAAAAGATTCACCAACGGGGCATGAACAGCCTTACAAGCGAGGAACGAAAACAACTGGACGCTTATTCGAAAAGTAGCTGATGGGTGTAGGCAAAGGACAAGGAACCAGGGGCGAGGGACAGTAGACTGTAATAGATTTAATTCCCCCTAACCCCTAACCTTCAAATCTTCAAACCTTCAAAAATCCTCCATGTCTTTCCCCTTCACTTCAACCATAATTCTAGAAGACGACCGCGCACTCATCAGGCCATTACAGAAAACGGATCTGGAGCACCTGCTGCCCGTTGCATCCCAAACAAAAGAGCTGGTACAATATTCACCTTATTTTATTCATAACAGGAAGCACCTGGAAAATTATATTGATACTTCCTTACACGAACGCAGCATCAACTTCCGGTATCCCTTCATCATTTTCGATAAACAACAAAAGGCTTTTGCAGGTAGCAGCAGTTTTGCCAATATTTCAGACAAAGATCAGCGGGTCGAGATCGGTTGGACCTGGATTGGAGTTGATTTTCAAAAAACAGGATTGAACCGGCATTGCAAATTTTTAATGTTGCAATATGCATTTGAAGCGCTGCAATTTGAAAGAGTGGAATTTAAAACGGATGCAAGAAACCAAATTTCAAGAACAGCAATGGAGAAACTGGGCGCTGTGTATGAAGGTGCGTTAAGAAGTCATACACTGATGTCAGATGGATTGCGCAGAACAACAGTTTATTATAGTATTCTCAGGGCAGAATGGGATGAAATCAAACAAAAATTATTAAAAACGCGGGGTTAAATTTTTTTGGATTACGGAGCGTTCAGCGATTAAAAAATAATTTTATTTGGGTCGTGGTTGTCCCTGCCCTTGGTTCCTCCTTATGTTTTTTATTTTTTTGTCTGTTGCACCAAAACAAAAAGCCACATTGCTGTGGCCTTTATCAATCTAATTTTCCTTCAGTCACTTTTTTATGGATCTCCACTTCTTTCATAAATTCAGAAGTTTCATCATCTGCATATAAGCCATAGGCATCTGCAAGTGTGCCTTTATTTCCATCTGAGGTTTCTATAGCATACAAAATAGACATGTCATCAGGATTGGTATTGCCTTCAAACCTGAAATAATTGGCAGCAACAACATCTTTCGCTTTATACTTCTGCTGAGTGTCCATGGAAACCAGTTTTCCTTTTTCCACCCTGTACTGCGTATTATAACCTTTTTCCCCAAGTCTTTTCATACAGATATCCATATCGGTCATGGTAGTAGACCTGTCATTGGCTTCATTGTATTCGTGAGTCCTGCTGTCTTTTTCGTTGCCTGCCGGGTTCATGTCATTATCAAGTGGTAAAGCCATAATATTCGTTTATATTTTTAATTAATGCCAAAATAATGCCTATTGGTCTGGGGAATAATTTCCAGACAGCAAAATAACTTTAAATTCTGGTTTGGTCAGGTTTCATTCAACACCAGTGCATCCAGGTTCCTGATGCCGATATTTTTTTTGGAAACAAATCCTTCCCCATATTTTACCCCAATTCGTTTGCCGAGTAACCGCGCCCGGGCACTGAGTGCTTCCATAAATTCAGGACTGGAAATATAGGTCTGCGGATCATTACTTCCTGAGTTATGAAACTGTGTTTTATAGGCGCTGATGGCTTCAAGTCTTTGTTCCCATACATCTGAAATATCTACAATGATATCGGGTTCAAAAAACCGGTCTTGCAGGTATTGCAATAGCATTTTCGGCCGCCATTTTTCCTGTTCTCTTCCTTCATCAATCGTTTTGATCTGTTTGAGCCCTGAAAGGAAACAGGCATCATAGATCATCCAACCTGCCCTTCCATGATCTGGGTGTCTGTCTTCCAGGATATTGCCCAGCACTACCTCAGGTTGATATTTCCTGATCACTCTTATCAGTTCCATTTTATGCGCTTCGTCGTTTAAGAAAAATCCATCACGCATCTTCAGATTTTCCCGCACTGCTGTTCCCAAAATACGCGCTGCATCAGCAGCTTCCTGGTACCGGCTTTCCACCGAGCCCCTGGTTCCGAGTTCTCCTTCGGTAAGATCAATAATGCCTGCACGTTTTCCTCTTTTTACTTCATTGATAATTGTGCCTGAACATCCCAGTTCCACGTCATCGGGATGTGATCCAAAAGCCAGCAGGTCTAGTTTCATTGTTGAAAGATAAATAGCATTCTCAAAACGGAGGTTGAAAAAGTTATTTGCCGCAAAGGCGCAAAGAATGAACCACGGCGGCACAAAGAACACAGAGATTTCACTGAGGGTCAATCAACAACTATTCAACCATTGTTCAACAACTATTCAACTAAACAAAGGGTTTTTGCCGCAAAAGCGGAAAGGCGGAAAGAATGAACCACGGCGGCACAAAGAACACGGAGATTTCACGGAGGGTGAATCAACAACCGTTCAACAACTATTCAACAATCATTCAACTATCTTTCAACTTCACTTCACCTAAGCCTGAACCAGAAAGATCCTCCATGCTGTTCAACATTTTGCATCGGGTGATGATTCCAGATGGGTTGCAGTATCTGTGCAAGAGCAGGCTGCTGGCTGATGAAATAATTCGGCGCAATGATCTCAAACCGGTCGGGATTATTCAGCACCAAAGCTGCCAGAAGATAGCTTTCCGAATAATATTTATCCAGCATAAACTGTGGATAGTCGTAAGGAATATAAATATCATGCACCTGCACCACTACACCTTTTGGCAATACAGGAAGCACTTCTAAAAAAAACCACATGACATCGGAATTCGGATAAAGCGTATGCGTACCATCAAAAAAAACGATGTCCCCGGCCTCAAGACTGCTAAACAGTTGCAGGGGTGCTTTTTGAAGCAATGATTGCTCCCAGTGATCTGCAATTTCTTTGATCTCCTGCCTTGGATTGGGGTCAATACAGGTGATGGAAAAATCAAGACCAAAGTCTTTTCTTGATTTATAAGCAGTTTTCGTGGTGGTGCCACTTCCTATTTCAATGTATTTTTTTGGCTTCAGTTTTTTAAGCAGTGCATATAGAATAATGATGTCGAGGCCTGGCACATAACCATTATTCCACGAGGGCATTAATGGATCTTTTTCAACGGAAGCGTCTTTTATTTCAAAGATCTTTTCTTTTATAGGCAAAACCTCCTGAAGCAATTCCCTGTAATCAGGTGTATTTTCTGAAAGGATCTGAAACAACTGCCGGTGCGGCTGTTCACATGTATAAACCGGTTCCGGTGCAATAGCGTAATCCATTAACACCAGCCGGCCGGAAGGTTTGAAAGCAAAATAAATACGCCTGAGCAGGTTTCGCATGTACAACATTAAATGGCAAAGTAATCGGCAAATAAATGAACCAGCAAATTTGAGCTATCAGCGTAGAATAATAAAGATGAAAAACACGGTAGAATAATTGGTAAAGCGGCGGCAGCTATTTTCCCGCTACACCCACTTTATTTGGATTGTTATACCAGGCAGCGAGTATTTCCTGCACAATCGCTTCGATCTGGCGATCGGTATTGTCTTTATCAGCATGGTATTCCTGTTTTAAACTGCTGCCAAAGAAAAACGCAACGGTCTGGTACAGCCGTGCATTTAAACCACCACGGTACTCTTTTATGATCTCATAACAGTTGTTACCTGTTTCACGGTTGATCAGTTTCATTAGGACTTTACCCTGGTAAACAGATAAATTGGAGAGTGGATCTGAAAACTGTTTCTTAAGTTCTTTTTCTCTTGTTTTAATATATGCTTTCCGGTCTTTTTTTGAACTTACGCCCGAAAGTTTTGCATTCACATCATTAATGATGGCACCTGACGTTCTTGCATAGGGATAGGTAACATATACCGCATTCCGAAGGCGGTTATAAGCTTCCAGCACTTTTGCCAGTCTTTCAGGAGTTAATTTGGAAACATATACTACTTCCAGTTCATTAAAAGGCATCCAGTAACCTTCATAATATATTGCAGGAACTATAATCGTATCATTTGGCCCCCATTTCGAGGGATCGGGACGGGTAGGATCCTCCTGCGCCATAGCTGAAGGTGCCCATGCAAGAAAGAGGAAAATGGTAATAACCAGGCGCATACTTAAATATAACTGTGCTTTTAAGACAAAGCAAGATAGGCGAAACGCTGTTTAGGAAAATATAAAAATTTTAGGGGAGAGGTTAGGGTTAGGGGGGAAATTTTTAATTTTTAAAGCTTTACCGCCTGTTCTTCCCTTCCCGCTTTCTGCCCGGAACGTTTTTGGTTTGAAATGCTCACCTTTTTCAGCTTGTTCGTCTGGATCCTCCATGCCATACTGATCAGAATGCCTATTACCATGATGATGGTTCCCAGCCAGAGCAGATTAATGAAAGGAAACTTATAGGCTTTCAGCGTTACATATTGCATAACGTCATCTGATTCCTTAATTCCAAGTGTGAGTTCTGAACCGTTAACGCCCTGTAACTGCAGCACGAGGTTCTCCTGCATAATGGTATCCGCCTTGGCATAGATTTCATTCTTTATATTCAGCAACGTGGGCTGCACTGTATAGATCGAAGATGTTTTAGAATAAATTTTAAAATAAGCAACCGTGGCACTGTCTTCAGGACCAAAGCTTACACCCGGAACTGAAATCTCTTTCATAGAGTTTAGGTTCTCCAGCACTGCAAAACCTTTGGAATAAAATATAGTATCGCCAACAGATAATTTCTCAGATCTGAAAGACGCGGTATCCCTGTTTTTTTCAGGATCAGGAAGAGATGTGATGTATGTAAAAATATCGTGGGATAAAAAATGTTTTGAATCCGGATTCGCCATCAGTCCCTGTTGCCCCTTGTAATTTACAAAAGCGTTGGGTGTAAGCAAAAATCGTTCACTACCATCAGCCTTTTCAAACTGAAGGTGGTAATACCATAACTGTTTTTGAGGATGCACAGAGTCTTTCTCATACGTGACATAATACGCACCCATTTTAGTTCTTACGCCTTTTACCAGGGTCAGATTTTCACCGGGATTTTCCTTGCTCCCCTCACCAAAGTCAAGAAAGATCCCGGTGGTATTTAAAGAAATAATTTCCTTTTTAGATGAAGACAAAAGAATGCCCAATAACATCATAGCAAAACCAACGTGTGCAATGCTGCCACCTGAACGCTTTAACTGCCCTTTCATTCCGGAAAAAATATAAGATCCGTTGGCCACCAAAGAAAATACAGCAGCAAAAATGGCAAGCCAGATGGCACCCAGGTATCCATACCCATGTTCCGTATAATTGATGTTACCAAATGCCAGGATCAATCCGCCGGCAGCAAGGGCAATGAATACGGGGATCAGGATTTTTTTCATATATCCCTTACCGGTAGCCTTATATTTCAGGTACATCCCTGTGCCTGAAATAAAACCAATGATGATAGCAACAAAGATCTGGATGCGGTTGTAGGCAAAGGCCGCGTCCTCTCCTACTGCAAATGTTTTAAATGTTTTTTCCTCGCCATTGAACAGGGCAATGATCTTGTTAAAAACAGGAACAGATGTCATACCAATGATCATCAGGGCAGAAAGAAACAATACCAGTGATCCAATGAACATCCAGAATTCCCTGGAAGATGCTTCCTCTTCTTTTACTATATGCGGAACATGTTTGTATCTGATAAAAAACAAGACGAGTGAAGGAATCACAAAAAGGAATAAAAAGATCCTCAGGTGCGTAGGTGTAATTCCCTCTCCTGTAAATGCATGCACTGAGGTGTCTTGCAGATCACCACTTCTTGTGAGGTAAGTAGAATACAACACCAGCAGAAACCCCAGTATGAAAAACAAACTGGTGGCTCTTAAAGCATTTCCTGTATGACGGAAGATCACAAGTGTATGCAGGCCCGCCACAAGTAAAAGCCAGGGCACCAATGAGGCATTTTCTACCGGGTCCCAGGCCCAATACCCTCCAAAATTTAAGGATTCGTAAGCCCACGCTGCACCCATCATAATCCCCAATCCTAACAAGGCAGCAGAAAAAAGTGCCCAGGGAAGTGCAGGTTTGGTCCAGTCGGTAAATCTTTTTGTCCATAACCCACCAACAGCAAATGCAAATGGAATAATGGCAGATGCGAATCCAAGGAATAGAACGGGTGGATGAATCACCATCCAGTAATTCTGCAATAAAGGATTCAGGTCGTTTCCGTCTTTGATCAGGCTTAAATAATCCTGGCGCATATTTCCGGCCATATCAAAAAACACCGGAGCATTATTCAGCACTTCCGAATTCCTGAGCAGCATAAAAGGATTGGAGCCAAGATGCCCACCAAAAAAAGGAATACCAAGTATCATGGTAGCCAGAAGCAATTGTGCGAAACTAACTACCGTCATCACCGGGCCTTCCCATTTTTTCTCACGCCCGATAAAAAACAATCCTACCACACAATGCCAGATACTCCATAAAAGAAAACTGCCTTCCTGCCCTTCCCAAAAACAACTCAAAAGGTATTTGGTTTCCAGTGACAGGCTGCTGTGCTGCCATACATATTTGTATTCGAAGTAGTGATTGTAAATAATAAAAAAGAGAATACTGAAAACGGCAAAAACAGAAACTGCCTGCGTAATGAAAAATATTCGTCCCAGTTTTTTCCAGTAAGGATTGGCATCATAAGTCGCCTGGGTGTTTCCACCTCTTACCATAAAGGAACTGCGTTGAACACTCAGGAAATAACAGATTGTTGCTCCTAAAGAAGATATCAGGGAAAGCAATAGAAAAAAATGACCCAGCTTTCCTGGAAGCAAATGCTCACCGATGTAATTCATTCCTCGTTAATATTTATACGTATTCGAGCTGTCGCCTGTAGGCAGGTTCTTTTGCGCAGCATTCAGATCATCTTTATACTTGCTCGGACATTTCATTTGCAGTTTGGTACATTCAAAGTAACCATCCCGCATATACCCGTTCAGGTCCAAACCCTCACTTCTTTCAATATCCTGTGGCTTAGAATTATTATAGACCACCTTGCTTCTTTTCCCATCCTGGTCAACCGCGTAGAATACTGTATAATTTGGGTTGTTGAGCCCATCATATGCTACAGGTGTTTCTTTATCAAATTTCACCTTTACCACTACAAATTTTCCATCCCTTTCTGCTGCTGTGGCAAAGGTTTCCTGGGTGGTGAGGTCTTTTATAAAAAAGGACATACCTACAATTCCACCAATTACCAGCAACAAAAGAGCGATATGCATTTTTTTCATTTCAGTTGATTTTGGCCGGAAACCTGGCGTAAAAGATGCTTTCTCAGCTCAATCCCCCTGTTTTCCATCGGGGCACCGCAAAGGTAAGCGCAAAACCGTTCCCCCTCACTGGTTTCATACTTGATTTTCCTCAGCCGATGCATGTTTTCACAAAACAATAATCCGGCACAGCCATGATTTTTTGCGGGCATGGGCTAAGGGGTTTAACTTGCACCGCTTTAATATAAGATGATGACAGACCTTTCAGGATTTGATCCAAACAGCGCCGGAAACCCTAATAACAATGTATTCGGACTTCCTTTTTCTGAAGAAGATGCCAGGCTTATTATACTTCCCATTCCATGGGAGGTTACGGTAAGTTTTGGATCCGGCACTGCGCGTTCGGCAGAACAGATCATGAACGCAAGCCTCCAGGTGGATCTGTTTGATCCTGAAGTGCCTGATGGGTGGAAGGAAGGTTTTTTTATGAGAGATCCTGATCGCAAAGTGCTTTTAAAAAATGATTACCTGAGAAAAGAAGCCGAACTCTATATCGATTATATTTCAAAAGGAGAAATGGTCGAAAAAAACAACTTCATGTGCAAGGCACTGAAAGAAGTAAATGAAGGGTGCATTTTTTTAAATAAATGGGTATATGAAGAGACAAAATCTTTGCTGGAAAAAGGAAAATTAGTGGCTTTATTAGGTGGCGATCACAGCTCACCGCTGGGTTATATGAAAGCCATTGCTGAAAAACATGGGGATTTTGGAATCATACAGATTGATGCGCATTGCGACCTGAGAGAGGGCTATGAAGGTTTTGTTTACTCTCATGCAAGCATCATGTACAATGCATTGAAGGAAATTCCAGAGATCCGAAAGCTCGTACAGGTAGGCATCAGGGATTATTCCGGTGGTGAGGATGCGTTCATATCAGAAAATAAAGAGCGTGTTCAGGTTTATTTCGACAGGGACATCAGGACCAGGCAGTATGAAGGGGAAACCTACAGGCAGATCGTAGAAGAAATGATCAGCCACCTTCCTCAGCATGTTTACATCAGTTTTGATATTGATGGCCTGGATCCAAAACTTTGCCCGAATACCGGCACACCCGTTCAGGGTGGCTTTGAGACCGAACAAGTGTTTTATATTTTTAAAAAAATTATTGATTCAGGCAGAAAGATCATTGGATTCGACCTTTGTGAAGTCAGCACAAGCGAAAACCAGTGGGATGCCAACGTAGGCGCAAGGGTTCTTTTTAAACTTTGCAACCTTCTGGTACACAACAACCCTGTATAATATGTATAGTGTTACAGTTAAAATAGAAGGAATTGACCGCAGAAGAAAAAGTTCCGGGTTGCTGCACATCGTTATCGGCTTTTTCCTTCTGGCCAAAGGAGCGGACTATTATAAATACCTGGATTATGGGTTTTTCCTTCCTGTATTGCCTTTTTTTATTGTTGCCTTGTTTTCTTTGATCTATGGTTTTATGCGCAGAAGAATTGATATGACCGCCAGGTGGAATTACTGGTTAAGACTTACTCAGCTGGTATGTTTTACAGCACTTGGAATTGCTTTTTTAAAAACAGGCCGCTCAATAGATTATGTAGGTGTTTTTGCTTTTGCTGCCTTTACGATTTTGCTGATGTTTTCTGAAAGAAAAATCTTCCAGGAAACTTCAATTTTGTTTGATACAGCAGGTGCACATATTCCAGGGTATTACCGCGAACACCTGGTTCCATGGGAAGACCTAAAGGAAGTTGTGGTGCGTGAAGATTTCCTGACCCTGTTTCACGTGCACAAAAAATACCTGCAATACCAGGTGCTGCAGGACCTTTCAGTGATTGAAATTTCAAAGTTGAATGATTTTTGTAAAGAACAGATGGGGGTTAGGGTTAGGGTTTAGAAGCTAAAGGCTAAAAACCGTATTCATGATAATAAAATATTTACAAACTTAAAGATGTCACCATACCTGTTATATTCTGATGGAAAGGGAAATATTTTTGAAGATACTTCTCTTTATGTCACCGGTCGTTCGGGATGGGATGCGCTTCCTGTTCCTGCTGATGAATGGATTAAACTGCCACAGGGAGGACAACTATACGAATTGCCCGGAAGAAGAGGTATTGGTATTGACGTTAGTACCGGAGATATGCGGCTATGCGAAAAAGGCTGGGCCGTTGCCGCATTTATTCCACCTGCACATACCGGTTTTTACCTGGCTGCTTACGAAACCGCGCCCGATGCACCTACCCTTCCATTGTTCTGTTATACCGCTGCCGGCTGGCATAATGATCAATTTTATGTTCCTGCTAAAAGAATTGAACAGGATATCAGGCAGGAAAGCGGTGGATTTGATGATACAAAAGTTAAAGGCGGCGTTGAACAGCTCCTAAGATCCTACCCGCATAACCGCCTTGTGAATCATCTCGCCAATAACTGCGCGCTGACTTATCATTGTCCGGCAGCTAGAAATTTTTTTATTGGCAGATGGGAATGTCCTGTGCCTACCTCTCCTGCCTGTAATGCCAATTGTGTGGGTTGCATTTCATTTCAACCCGAAGAAGAAACAATTTTTTCAACCCAGGACCGGCTGACCTTCAAACCAACCGCTGCTGAAATCGTTGAATTTACAGTACCCCACCTGCAAACGGCACCATTCCCTATTGTGAGTTTTGGCCAGGGTTGCGAAGGTGAACCTTTACTGATGTGGGAAACGATCAGGGATTCGATTATTGAAATAAGAAAACATACGAACAGAGGCAGTTTGAACATCAACACCAACGGATCCAAACCAGGTGCTGTAAAAATGCTTTGTGAGGCCGGATTGAATAGTATCCGCGTCAGTACCAATTCAGCCCGCCGCGAAGTGTATTTGCCATACTATCGTCCAAACAATTACGAATTTGAGGATATCATTAAAAGTCTGAAAGTAGTAAGAGACCACGGTGGCTGGACCTCCATTAATTATTTTGTTTTTCCGGGCATGACGGATACCATTGCAGAATACGAAGCTTTAAGAAAACTCATTATTGATACAGATCTTAAAATGATCCAGTGGAGAAATTTTAATATTGATCCCGACTGGTATCTTGGAAAAATTGGAATTGGTGATCCGGGTCCAACTATGGGTATGAAGCAATTACTTGAAGTGCTTCAGGATGAATTCCCTCATTTGAAATACGGTTATTTTAATCCGCCAATAGAAAGGATCCTCGGAAAGTTTGATGTCGATTTTGCGCACTAACTTAGGGCATGAATTTCCTTAAAGGAAAACAGGGCCTGATCATTCTTGTCTTTTCCCAGTTTGCCGGAACCTCACTTTGGTTTGCAGGCAATGTAATGGTTGCCGGACTTGCAAAACAAGGAGAGGATACCAGCTTAATTTCCTTTTTGTCATCCATGGTGCAGGCCGGATTTATTTGCGGAACATTAGTATTTGCAATACTGATGCTGCCGGACAGGATAAGAGCGTCGCGGCTTTTTTTCATTTGTTCTCTTCTTGCAGCCATCAGCAATCTTTCAATATTCTTAAATACAACTGATGTTTCCTTTATTGCGCTCATGCGCTTTTTAACCGGTTTTTTTATTGCCGGTATTTACCCGGTTGGAATGAAGATCGCAGCAGAAAAATTTCCTGCTGATCTTGGCAATGCACTGGGTTTTCTTGTGGGTGCGCTTGTTCTGGGCACAGCCATTCCGCATCTCCTGACCGGTTTTGCCGACTGGCAAAATGTTTTGCTTACCACATCTTTTTTAGCAGTGGTGGGTGGCGTGCTTGTATTGATGTTTTTGCCATCGAACCTGCCGGGAGCGAAAAACAAATTTGACCCTTCGGCCATTATTACGCTTTTCAGATCACGCAATTTCAGGGCTTCCGCTTTTGGATATTTTGGACACATGTGGGAACTCTATGCATTCTGGGCCTTTGTTCCAATGATCATACTTCAATTTTACAGTTTAAATGCTACTGAAGGGAATCCATCCATATTTAGTTTTTTAACCATTGCTGCCGGCACGTTGGGCTGTATTGCAGGAGGGTTATTGTCGAAAAGGAAAGGAAGCAGGCAAATCGCTTTTTTTGCTTTGCTTATTTCTGGGTTTTGCTGCCTGGTGTTACCTTTTAGTTTGCAAAGCGGATACTTGTTTTATCCGCTGATGCTCATCTGGGGATTCACCGTAGTTGCGGACTCACCTCAGTTTTCTACCATGGTCGCCCGATCGGCTACACCGGAATACAAAGGCACAGCGCTGACTATTGTCACCTCGTTAGGATTTGCCATCACCATTCTCAGTATTCAATTATTGAACAGGTTTTTTGAACTGGGACAATATGCGATCTGGTTGCTGTTACCGGGACCCATACTCGGGCTCATCGCCACTTATCGTTATAAATCATTGCCTTAACGGTCGCATTTTGTTAAAACATTGCTTCCCTTCTTTGTTTCCTGTACAATTTGTCTAACTTTTGCATCGTTTCTCATTCGAAGGCGATGAAAGACTTTTTAATATGAATAATCAATTATCCATTTCCACAGCTGAATTTGAAAGACAGAAAAACGTAAAAGCTTCAGTGTATACTGCAGGCATTACAATCTTGATTTTTTTGATTTTCATCTGGGTCAAGATGACCATACCAAAGCAGGAAGAACCTTTGGTGGAAGAATTCATGGAAGTAAATCTTGGAAGTGGTGACCAGGGTTTCGGTACCGACCAACCCCTTTTACCTGGTGATCCGGCTCCTGCAATGCAGGCCAGTTATACACCTCCACAGGCAGTGCAATCCAGGGAAGAAAGTGTAAGGGATATTAGTTCTGAAGATAACAGTCCGCAGGCTCCTACCGTTATTAAGCCTGCAGTTTCTTCCCCTACAGCTACAAAAACAAATGCAGAATCAAAATCAGTAAAGCCTTCCAATAATACTACCCAACCTGTAGTGACACAGGCGCCACCTCAACCCCGGGCCGTTCTTGGCAGAACAACCGGTGGAAACGGAAATGGAGGCAATGGAGCCGATACCTATAAATCCGGAGGCAATGAAGGTGTGGCAGGTGGCACAGGCGACCAGGGTCGTGCTGGTGGAGACCCAAATGGCAGAAATTATTCCGGCACTCCTAAAAACTTTGGAGTTCAGGTACTGAATATTCCGAACCAGAGTTTTGAAGATGATTTTAACCGCGATGCCAAAGTCGCCATGGATATTATGGTTGATGCCGGTGGTAAGGTTACCAGTGCTACTTACCAACCCCGCGGATCCAATACCTCTGACAGGAAATATCTTGATATTGCAAGGCGATCTGCCTTTCAGCTGAAAACCTTTGGAGCCTCAAGTGGAGGACAAAAAGGAACCGTAGTTTTTAATTTTAAAGTAAAAGGTTAAGTCCGCAGCAATACATTTGCTGTTTGAATTACCAGCAAACCATAGCCTATCTTTTTAGTCAGCTGCCCATGTTTAGTCGCATGGGCAGCGCTGCTTACAAGAACGACCTTACCAATATCATTAAGCTTTGTGCTGTACTGAACAATCCTCAACAGCATTTTAAAACCATTCATGTCGGTGGCACAAATGGAAAAGGTTCTGTAAGTCATATGCTGGCCGCCATTTTACAGACTGCAGGTTATAAAACCGGGTTATATACCTCACCGCACCTGTATGATTTCAGGGAAAGGATCAGGATCAACGGGATGATGGTGGATGAACAGTTTGTTACGGAATTTGTAGAAAATATAAGGCCTCATATTGAAGAAATCCAGCCTTCATTTTTTGAAATCACTGTAGCCATGGCCTTTCAATATTTTGCAAAGGAAAAAGTTGACGTAGCTGTGATAGAGGTAGGACTTGGCGGAAGGCTGGACAGCACCAATATCATTCATCCCGACCTTTCTGTAATTACCAACATTGGTATGGACCATGAAAATCTTCTTGGCGATCGTCTTGAGAAGATCGCTAAGGAAAAAGCAGGTATTATCAAACAAAACACAGCGGTGGTTATTGGTGAAAGACAATCTTTCGCTGAACTTATTTTTATGGATACAGCAAAGAAACTTAATGCTGATATCGTGTTTGCGACGGACCATTTTAAAGTTGTTGCCGCTTCGTGGAATCATGAAGGATCAGAAATAAAAGTAGAAGGAAACCATGTGATTCAATCTTACCAACTGGACCTCCAGGGCATCTATCAACAAAAAAACCTGGTAACTGTTTTACAGACAATAGCTGCGCTTACCCAAAAAGGATATCGCATTTCAGATCAGCACGTAAAGCATGCATTGAAAAAGGTAATGAAATGCACAGGGCTTGGTGGCAGGTGGGAGCAAATTCATGCATCCCCTGATGTGATCCTGGAAGTTGCACATAATAAAGACGGCATACAACAATTACTGAATCACCTGCAACACCTGCAGTTTTCCAGGCTGCACCTAATATTAGGAATGGTAAAAGATAAGGATGTTAATGAAATGCTGGCATTACTACCGCCGGATGCCAACTACTATTTCACAGCAGCTGCCATACCACGTGCGCTGGATGCAAATGAACTGAAACAAAAAGCAGCGGGTTATCAATTGATGGGTGATGATTATGAAAATGTAAACATTGCTTTAAAAAAAGCAATGGATTCCGCAGCTGCCGAAGATCTGATTATTGTTTGTGGAAGTATATTTTTAGTAGCTGAAGTGAACCGGGTTAATATTTAATCATTCCAAGTTGTTCAAAAGCATAAAAGATACAGGATGTGTGCAATGCCTGCGCAATCTTGTTTTCTTTTAAAAGTGCTTTCACTTCATCTATTTCATAAATCACCACTTCAACATCTTCGGTTTCATCCAATTGCTGACCGGCAATTTTTTCACCTCCTTTAGCAAGGTAGAGATAAGTATAATTATTAGCTGTTGCGGGATTCGCTGCTAATTTTCCTATGCGTTCAATACTGTCAAAATGAAAACCCGTTTCTTCCATGAGTTCTCTTTCAATGGCTGCTTCAGGCGTTTCGCCCGCATCAACAACACCACCCGGTAATTCAATACCTACTTCGCCTATTCCATGCCGGTATTGTTTTACCATTACCACCTTATGGTCTTTTGTAAGGGCAAAAGCATTTACCCAGGCCGGGTATTCAAGAATATAATAAGCCGGCATGATCTTACCATTTGGCAATGCACATTTTTCTTTGCGGATATGCAGCCAGGGCTCTTTAAAAAGATGAACGGATTCCAGCACCTTCCACTTCATAAATTCATTTTAAAAACCGGCTCGTTCCCTCAGGTTTCTGATATGCGCCGCATGATGATTGCTGTGCCATGCATACATTCCCAGCAATTCCCACAGCGTAAAAGTTTTTTTATGCTCAGGATGAAATACGGTTTTCTCCCAATCGGAATTTGTCAAACTACCTAAAAATTCAATCCACCGCCTGTGAAGGGCATGCAACAAAGTGAGCGATATATTTACAGGAAGTTTCTGCACATCATAAGTAGTAGCCCATTGCTTTTCGTCGTAAGGTTTTATAGTGGCGTTTTCTTCCGTATATCCGAGTTTGAATCTTATATAAGCATTCATATGGCTGTCGGCAAGATGATGCACAAGCTGGTGTACCGTCCAGCCGCCTTCGCGGTAGGGCGTTTGTAGTTGTTGCTCATTGAGGTCCTGAACCAGCGTTTCAATTACATTTGGCAGAAATCGAATATCCGCCAGCCACTGTTCTTTCAGCTTTTCTGAAAAAGGCTGAACAACATATTCACCAATAGGATAGCGCAGGTCTTCCATCAGCTTTGTACTTCTAGTAATTCAATATCAAATTGCAGGGTGGCGCCTCCGGGAATACCACCGGTACCGCGGTCGCCGTAAGCAAGATGAGATGGGATCCATAACCTCCACGAACTGCCTTCATTCATCATAGGCACTACTTCCTGCCATCCTTTAATCAAAGCGGTTAGTGGCGCTGTAAAAGGCTGGTTCCTCTTGTAAGAGCTATCGAATTCCGTGCCGTTGGTCAGGCAGCCTCTGTAATGTGCTTTCACAACAGAACTGGCATGTGGTTTTGTTCCGGATCCTTCTTTCAATACTTCATACTGGATGCCGCTTTCAATTTCTTTTACGCCCTCACGCTTTTTGTTTTCTTCCATAAAAGTCATTCCGGCTTCTTTCTCTTTATTTAATTTGTCGCTCATAAAATTTTTTAATTTATCCTAAATTCCCATAAAATAATTTACCCTTCTCTTAATGACTTACCTGTTAAATGAATAAAAACATCTTCCAGGTTGGCCTGTTTCATTTCTTTTGGTCTTTCAAAACCTGTAGCAACCAGTTCATCGATCAGTTTATCAGGTGTGTTTATTGCAACGATCTTTCCACTATCAACAATGGCTACTCTGTCGCATAAAAATTCTGCTTCGTCCATATAATGTGTGGTAATGATGACGGTTGTTCCTTTTGCACGAATGGTTTTAATAAGATCCCAGAGATTTCTTCTTGCCTGAGGATCAAGCCCGGTTGTGGGTTCATCAAGAAAAATAATTTTCGGGTCATTGATCAGGGTTGTAGCAATTGAAAATCTTTGTTTTTGCCCACCACTCAATTCTTTTACTTTGGCTTTAGCTTTATCCCTCAGGTTCACCAGGTCCAGGAGTTCCATGGGATCGGCGTCATGATTGTAAAGCCCTGCAAACAGCTGTATGAGTTCAATAAGATTCAGCCCCGGATAAAAGCCACTGGTTTGCAATTGAACCCCAATGATTTTTTTAATTTCCTGAGGCTGCCTGTCAAGGTCAATACCATCAACAAAAATCTTTCCGCTGGTTTTGCTTCTTAGGGTTTCAATGATCTCGAGACTGGTGGATTTGCCTGCTCCATTGGGCCCAAGTAAACCAAAGATCTCCCCTTCATACACTTCAAATGAAATTCCTCTAACCGCCTCCAGCCTACCATAATTCTTTACCAGGTTTTCAACCGATATAATGATCTTCCTTTCCAAATCAGGCCTTAATTTTTTCTTCTGTTCTTTCACTTGCCAGGCAGCTTTCCATTTCTTCCATCATGGTTTTACTGCCAATAAAAAATGGCGTACGCTGATGCAGTTCGGTTGGCTGGATCTCCAGGATAGGCTGTACTCCATTTGTTGCCTTGCCACCGGCCGCTTCAACTATAAAAGCAAATGGATTGCATTCATACAGCAATCGCAATTTACCTTTTGGTTTTTCAATTGTACCCGGGTACATAAAGATGCCGCCTTTGATCAAATTGCGGTGAACATCGGAAACCATACTGCCGATATACCTTTGCGTATAGGGGCCGCCGTTAGTTTTGTTTTTATTCTGGCAAAGTGTAATGTATTTTTTTACACCTTCTTCGTACTGGTAATAATTCCCATGATTTACGGAATAAATATTTCCGGCATCAGGACATTTGAGATCGGGGTGACTCAAACAGAATTCTCCAATGGAAGGGTCTAAAGTAAAACCATTGACCCCGCGCCTGGTGGCATAAACCAGCATGGTAGAAGATCCATACACAATATACCCTGCGGCTACCTGGTGCTTGCCTTTTTGCAGGAAGTCTTCCCGGGTAACTGGTGTGCCCCTGTCGGAAACACGCCTGTAAATACCAAATATGGTACCGATAGAAACATTTACATCAATATTACCACTGCCATCCAAAGGATCATACATGCAGATGTATTTTGAATTGCGGCTGACATCATCATCAAAAGAAACAAATTCATCCATCTCCTCGCTTGCAATTCCTGCACAACTCACTCCCCGTTGCAAAACTCCGGTGAACTGGTTGTTAGCAAAAACATCCAGCTTTTTTACTTCTTCCCCCTGAACATTCATGGTGCCTGTATCACCCAGGATATCTACCAGGCCAGCCTTGTTCACTTCCACATTCACCCGCTTTGAAGCAAGACCAATATCTCTCAATAAAGTACTTAACTCCCCTGTAGCCTGGGGAAACTGCCTTAGGGATTGAATGGTAAACTCATCCAGAGTTAAAACCTGCCGGTTAATGGGACTCATTAGCAAACTTTTATTGTGGCAAATGTAAGGGATTTGAAGCGGCAAATTGACGGGAGGAGGATGGACATTCACCCGTTTATAATAAAAATTAAACATTGATATTATTCACCTCAGCATGCAACTGCAGTTAGTTGTAAACCCATAGTTGTTGAAAAAGATTCAATTGCAATTAGGCATCTTTGTTGAAAGACCAGCATTCATGAAAGTTTTTAAATTTGGCGGCGCTTCGGTAAGTACGGCTGAAAGAATTCAACATGTTCGATCCATTTTGGAGCAATACAAGCAGGAACAATTGCTGATAGTGATTTCTGCCATGGGCAAAACCACCAATGCACTGGAACAGGTAGTGGAAGCTTTTTTTGCAGGAAGGAAAGATGATGCACTTCAGCTGTTTGCAGAAATAAAGCATGCACACCTCCAGGTCCGCCAACAATTGATGGATGAACAACACGTGGATCCTGTTTCACTGAATGATTTTTTTACAGAAGCAGAATGGCTTTTACATGATCATCCTGTGCGGGATTATGATTATTACTATGACCAGATCGTTTGCCTGGGTGAACTTTTATCGACAGCTATCGTGAGCAATTATTTCAACCATTGCGGCATACCCAATGTATGGATCGATGTGCGGGACATCATTCGTACGGATGATAATTTCAGGGATGCCATCATTGACTGGGATTATACCAGCGCAAAAGTGAATGAAGAAATCAAACCACTGCTGGAACAAAAAAAGATCGTTCTCACTCAGGGTTTTATTGGTGCTACAGCCGCTAATGAAAGCACGACACTTGGCAGGGAAGGAAGTGACTATACTGCTGCGGTTTTTGCCAATTTGCTCGATGCTGAAAGCCAAACCATCTGGAAGGATGTGCAGGGCGTGATGAATGCTGATCCCAAACATTACAAAGCCGCCACTTTCATCAGTAAATTGAATTACCGTGAAGTAATTGAAATGGCCTACTATGGTGCACAGGTCATACACCCAAAAACCATAAAGCCATTAGAAAATAAAAACATCCCCTTATTTGTGCGGTCATTTATCGATCCACAGGAGCCAGGCACCTGCATTCACAACAAAAACACAGAACACCTTCCTCCTATTATTGTTTACAAATACAACCAGGTGTTAGTGCAATTGAATTCAAAAGATTTTTCCTTTGTGGGTGAAGGCCTGACAGCCAGGCTGTATGAAATGTTTGAAACGCTGAAATTTAAACCCAACCTTACTCAAAATGCAGCGATCAGTTTAATGGTTGTGGTGGATGAACATCCTGAAAAAGTAGACCAGCTGGCACATGCTGCATCAGAAGCTTTTGGTGTTACGATTCAAAGAGCGCTTACACTGTTAACGATCCGGCACTATAACCAAAATCTGCTGGATGAACTTTGCAGGGATTGTGAGATCATTTTAAAACAGCAAACACCGGAAACCATTCAGGTGCTGATGAAAAAAGCTGATAACGAAAATTAACAAGCAGCAAGTTGTTCTTCAAGAATCCTGTTGATTTCAGCAGCCCGGTTCACGATCATCAGGTGGCCGCCTTTTCTAACAACAATGGTTGTTTTATTTTTTACAAGTGGAAGGAGCAGATCATCACTTCCATGAATATGAATATAAGTTCCAGGAATGTCTGTATTATTCCAGGTAAGTACTGCGTGAAACGCCCACCTGATAAAAGCAGGATCGCTGTCACGGATCATTTCCTTAAGCAATTTTTTATCCGATCGGGTTTCGGTTGTAAATAATCGTTTCACCAGGGAAGCATTAATAAATAGCCCGATGGGAATTATCCTGTGAAAACCGAATTTTCCTGCTACTTTATATAAGCGTGGCAGGTGTTGAATGCATGGAATACTTGAAATCAGGAATAAGGCAGCTGGGGGATGCAGTTTTGCTATTTCAACAGCGATCATACCGCCAAATGATAATCCTATTAAAATGAAAGGTTCGTTAGGATCAATAACAGCAGAAAGTCTTTTAGCGTAAGCAACAAGTGATTCGTCCTTTTCGGGGGCAATCCAGTTGATATATACAGGTTGAAATTGCTGAGGAAGTTTTGTGTTTACAAATATGCGGGCGTCTGCCCCGAGGCCACTGATTAAATATGCCTTCATTCTTTTATATCTGAAAAAATAATTCTGCTATTCAATGACAAAGCTTTGCTTCATTTTTTTTGCTACCGGTTTGTTATGTAACATAGCTGGTTGCCAAACAGGCATTTGTTCGAGAACCGTGATCAGTTCATCATCAAATTCTTCGTTCACGCCATTCAACACTTTAAAATTTGTGGGCGTACCATCCGCATCAACAATAAATTCAATCATCACATTGGCTTTATGTTTTCCTTCTGGTAAAATATTACGGATGGATTTTCCCATTTGCTCCAGGTATTTTAAAAAAGTTTCTCCTCCACCAGGAAAAACAGGCCACTGGTGTACAGCATCGGCCAGTTCTGTGATGTTGCGGTGCCTGTGTTGCACGGGTTCTCTTTTTGGCTTTTCTACCGGGGCAACCACCACTTTTTTTGAAAGGCCATCAAAAACATATTCACCATATTTATTGGTCATGATCACAGGTAACTGGTGCGTGATTTCAAAATGATCATACACACTTTCCAGCCTTTCTGTAAATTGTTTCAGCTTATTGTCCTTCTTTACAAAATTAGCAAGGTAGTCGGCACTTTTTTTATTGTTATACCTGACGGGAAAAATATGCACTGGTATAAAATCCTGTCCCTGGTTTTTTGCATAAGCGGCCAATATATAGATCTCATCGATCTGCTGATCGGTTACCGGAATACAGCCTACAGTAACACAGCTGCCATGGATGTAGATATCACCACCCGGACTGATCGAATCACTTAAGATCTTATCTGAAGCATTGGGATAATTGATTCCAAGGGAGAGATAATAATTGCTGTTTGGATTGAATTCGTTAATATAATAAAATCCTTCAGGCACCTGGTAGTCGCCCTGCATTCTTTTTGGTCCAAGGGTTCCGGCAAGTGCACAAACCTTATAAGATTTGAAGAGCTTGAATTTTTCCTTTTTTTCATTCTTCACCCAGATCTCCAGTTGTCCATCATATTTAAAAGATCTGATGTATAAAAACCTGGCAGGCCAGTCGAGATTTTTAGCGGCAAACTGCTTCTTCAAAGTATCTTCCTTTCTTTTCAAAGCATCACCGGGCCGGGCAAGTGTACGCTGAAAATCAACGAATGAATAAGAGTTTCCCTGGCTGAATACCGGGAAGGCTAGCAAAAAACAAAAACTGAAGAATAATAGGTTTTTCATTGAATGATAGCTTTATAAGCAAGGCAAGATCTAAAAATATATGCTAACAAAAGACAAAACTTTACAAATTTCCTCTTTCGGCCTGTTCCCTTTCAATGGCTTCGAACAGGGCTTTAAAATTTCCTTTCCCGAAACTCTTTGCACCTTTTCTCTGGATGATCTCAAAGAATAGTGTTGGACGATCCTGAACTGGCTTGCTGAATAACTGCAAAAGGTAACCTTCATTATCCCTGTCAACCAGGATGCCCAACTCCTTTAACGGTTCCATGTCTTCATCTATTTTACCCACTCTTTGAATCAGATCATCATAATAAGACGTAGGCACTTTTAAAAATTCAACACCACGGCTCATAAGGTCCCTGATGGTTTTTACGATATCGTTTGTAGCAAGTGCCACATGCTGAACGCCCTCTCCCTGGTAAAACTCCAGGTATTCTTCCACCTGAGACTTTCTTTTACCTTCGGCAGGCTCATTGATCGGGAACTTTACAAAACCGTTTCCATTGCTCATCACTTTACTCATCAAAGCTGAGTATTCTGTAGATATGTCTTCATCATCAAAAGAAAGGATGTTTTTAAAGCCCATCACTTCTTCATAAAATTTTACCCATGGATTCATCTGATTCCAGCCCACATTTCCCACACAATGATCTACATATTGCAACCCTGTATCGGCCGGGGCAAAATGCGGGTTGGTCCAGGCACGAAATCCTGGCATAAAAGGTCCGTTGTAATTTTTTCTTTCGATAAAAAGGTGCACCGTATCACCATAGGTATGAATACCGCTCATCATCACCTGGCCATCTTTATCTTCCATTTTTTTAGGTTCCATATACGACCTACCGCCTCTTTTGGTAGTTTCTTCCCAGGCAGAAGCAGCATCGTTCACCATCAAGGCAAGAAATTTAACCCCGTCGCCATGCTTATAAACATGGTCGGCAATTTCATTTTCTGGCCTTACAGGCGTGGTAAGTACAAAGGTGAGTTTATGCTGCCGCACCACATAACTGGCCCTGTCTTTCACACCGGTTTCCGGACCTGCATAGGCAAGTGCCTGGAAACCAAAGGCAGTCATATAATAATGTGCGGCCTGTTTGGCATTTCCCACATAAAATTCTACGTAATCCGTTCCCATTAAAGGAAGAAAATCATTTTGCTGGTCTGTTGAAGGCTTTAAAGCGGTAGCTATTGACATAATAATGTATTCAGGTAGTGAATAACCAGTGATCCGGTTTATCCTAACAAATTTAATTATACTTGTTTATAATCAGCCTGTTCCGGGGGAATTTAAACAGAACCTGAGGAAATCTGGTGAGTCAGCGCGCCAAATCAAGCAACTTCATACGTTATCTTCGCGGCATGTTTAAAGTTGGTATCCTTGGCGGCGGGCAATTAGGTAGAATGTTATTACAGGCCGCAGCCAATTATCCGGTTGAAACCCACGTACTTGAAAACGATGATGATTGTCCGGCCGCGCATTTATGCCGTTATTTTATAAAGGGCAATATCCGGGATTACGATACAGTTTACCATTTTGGGAAAGGCCTGGATGCCCTCACCATTGAAATAGAAAATGTAAATATTGAAGCTCTTGAAAGGCTCGAATCTGAAGGCGTGATGGTTTATCCAAAACCGGGCGTGCTGCGGATCATAAAAAACAAAGTAGTTCAGAAGCAATTTTATGCTGAACATGGCATACCCACCGCAGCATTTGCTGTAATTCATTCACGGAACGAGATTGGGCAGTTTGCACATCTTTTACCTGCCGTACAAAAACTGGCGGAAGGTGGTTATGATGGCCGTGGCGTCCAGGTTATTGAAACCATAGCAGAGAAAAACCTGGGGTTTGATGAACACAGCGTACTGGAGAAAAAAGTCAGAATTAAAAAAGAGATCGCACAAATCATTGCTGTAGATAAAAACCTAAAAACAGCGCTGTATCCACCCGTTGAAATGGTATTTAATAAAGACCTCAACCAACTGGATTACCAGATCAGTCCGGCTGATATTTCAGAAAAATTATTATGGAAGATCGAAGCCATTGCTTCGGCGGTGGTCAGAAATTTTCAATCTCCTGGCATTTTTGCTGTTGAGCTTTTTATAGATGAGCAGGATGAGATCCTCATCAACGAAACGGCTCCACGCGTACATAACAGCGGGCATCATTCCATTGAAGCGCATTTTTCTTCACAGTTCGATATGGTGTGGCGCATTATCCTTGGATTTCCACTTGGAAATACCAAAGCCATTCTTCCATCTGCCATGGTGAATATTATTGGAAGTGAAGGCCACTCGGGCCCGGTAGTGTATGAGGGACTGGATGCTTTGCTTGGAATTGATAATGCATTTCTTCATTTATATGGAAAGTCGGAAACCAGGCCGGGAAGAAAAATGGGACATGTAACTATATTAAGTACGGAAAAACAGGACCTCATTCACAAGGCCAATAAAATTAAACAGGCGCTGACCATCCGTTCACGCTCGTGATGGTTAATTAATGTTAACCGCTTAAGGAAAATTTAAGAAGATACTTGTCGGGAGGTACTTAATTTTGACGTTCTAACATTAATACGGATACCAGGTGAGCATTTCAAAAGTTAGTTTTTTATTTCTTATTGTTTTTCTCTTTTCTATATTTTTTGTTTCCTGCAGTTCCAAAAGAAAGGAGGAAGCAAAGGTTCAACAAACACAGGGAGGACAAAGACCGGCACCAAGAGTGGATGCTTTTATTGTTACCACACAAACAGTGAGTGAAAACATAGAAGTATCCGGAACAATAGTGTCATCGGAATCAACAGAAATTAACCCGGAGATTTCCGGCAGGATCATCAATCTCAATGTACGTGAAGGAGCCATTGTACAAAAAGGTTCACTCATTGCAAAATTGTATGATGCAGACCTACAGGCACAGAAAAGAAAATTACAGGTGCAGCTTGACATTGCCAGGCAAACTGAGAACCGCTACAACCAGCTTGAAAAAATTGGCGGTATCAGCAAACAGGATTATGATGTTACCCGTTTACAGGTGAACAACCTGCGCGCGGATCTTGATATCATCAACACAGATATTGCCCGAACGGTAATCAGGGCGCCCTTTACCGGCCGTCTTGGTTTGAAGATGGTGAGTACCGGTGCTTATGTTTCTCCTGCAAGTGTGATCACCACCATTCAAAAAACAACAGGTTTGCGTGTAGACTTTACAATTCCGGAAAAATATACAGGCATGATTAAAAAAGGCCAGTATGTGAATTTTACTATAGAAGGAAGCGGGCGTGCTTACACTGCAGTGATCATGGCAACAGAATCGGGCATCCAGGAAAATACAAGAAGCCTCACCGTAAGAGCCCAGGTTAGAGGTGATGAAACAGGGTTGATACCAGGGGGTTTTGCAAGAGTGAAATTAGCCTTCGAACCCGATAACGCTGCACTCATGGTTCCAACGCAGGCCATCATTCCACAGGCGCGCGGGAAAAAAGTTTATGTGTTTCAAAATGGTAAAGCAAATTTTGTTGATGTGGAAACTGGTGTGCGCGATTCTTCCAATATCCAGGTGATCAGTGGTTTGAGCAAAGGTGATACGGTAATCGTTACCGGACTGCTTGGATTAAAACCCAATGCAAATGTTCAGATCAAACAAATTGTAAATAACCCTTAGTGCTTCCTGCATGAATATTTCTGAATTAAGTTTAAGAAGGCCTGTACTCGCCATCGTCATGAACGTGGTGATTGTGGTATTTGGAGTGATCGGGTTTAACTTCCTGGGTGTAAGAGATTACCCCGCGATTGATCCTCCCAATATTAATGTGAGAACAGCTTATGGAGGCGCCAACCCTGATATCATTGAAACCCAGATCACCGAACCGCTTGAAAAAGCGATTAATGGTATTGCAGGAGTAAAAAATATTACTTCCTCCTCAAGTTCAGGATCCAGTAACATCAATGTTGAATTTGACCTCAGCGTAGATCTTGAAGCTGCAGCGAATGATGTACGCGACAAAGTATCACAGGCAACGCGATCTTTACCCGCGGATCTTGAAAGTCCGCCTGTTGTTTCAAAAGCAGATGCCAGTTCAGATGCGATCATCTCGATGACGGTGCAAAGCAACACACGCAACCAGTTACAGATCACGGAATGGGCCAATAACGTGCTGGTGGAAAGAATTCAAACCATCCAGGGAGTGAGTGGTATCCAGATCTGGGGAGAAAAACGTTATGCCATGCGCATCTGGTTCGAGCCCCAAAAGCTGGCTGCTTACTCACTCACCGCACAGGATGTACAGGCTGCATTATTAAGAGAAAATGTGGAACTTCCTTCAGGAAAAATTTCCGGCAATGCAACTGAACTTACCGTGCGCACTTTCGGACGATTGAATACTGAAGAAGAATTCAACAACATCATTGTTAGCAATATCCAGGGAACCGCAGTAAAGATCAGTGATATTGGAGAAGCAGTTCTTGGACCGGAAAATGAAGAAACGGTTTTGAAAGAAAGCGGTATTCCCATGATCGCGCTGGCCATTGTTCCACAGCCCGGATCTAATTATGTAGCCATCTCAGATGAATTTTATAAAAGATTTGAGCAGATCAAAGCAGAAATGCCTGAAGATATATCGCTCAACATTGCACTGGACCAAACAATGTTCATCAAAAAATCCATTCATGAAGTGCAGGAAACTTTATTGATCGCCATCCTACTTGTAGTGCTGATCATTTACCTGTTTTTTCGTGACTGGCTGATCGCAGTTCGGCCCCTGATCGATATTCCCGTTGCGCTGATGGGTGCCTTTTTCATCATGTATATTTCGGGTTTTACTATTAATGTACTTACCCTGCTTGCCGTTGTACTGGCTACTGGACTAGTAGTAGATGATGGAATTGTTGTGACAGAAAATATTTATAAAAAACTGGAGGCAGGAATGCCCAAATACCAGGCCGCTAGAGAAGGTTCTAAAGAAATCTATTTTGCCGTTATTGCCACCTCTATCACACTTGCCTGTGTTTTTCTTCCCATCATATTTTTACAGGGTTTTGTAGGAAGGCTTTTCCGTGAATTTGGAATTGTGGTAGCCGGCGCGGTTTTGATCTCTTCTTTTGTTTCACTTACACTTACACCTGTTCTTGCCGTAAAACTTTCAAGAAAAGACAATACAAAACATTCCTGGCTTTATAGAAAAACAGAGCCCTTCTTTCGCTGGATGGAAAATAGTTATCAGAATGCGCTCACGCGTTTTATGGGCATCCGCTGGATCGCTTTTGTGATCATTGCAGTATGCGTGTCAATGATCGTTATCATTGGCAAAGGCCTTCCCACCGAGCTCGCACCAATGGAAGACAGGAGCCAGTTTCGTCTTGGTGTAAGCGCACCTGAAGGCACCTCATTTGATGCGATGGATAAGTATATCGACAAGCTGAATAACCTGATGATTGATTCGATTCCGGAAAAACAAATTGTTCTTTCAGTTACATCGCCCGGATTTATGGGAACAGGTTCTGCAAATTCAGGATTTGTAAGGGTTACACTGGTAGATCCGAATGAGCGGGAAAGATCACAAAAAGAGATCGTTGAAATGGTGAACCGGAATCTTCCGAAATATAATGAAGGAAGAGCTTTTGCTATTGAAGAACAAACCATCTCAGTGAGCAGGCGAGGCGGACAACCGGTTCAATTTGTTATTCAGAATAATAATTTTAATAAGCTGGCTGAAGCACTTCCACGGTTTCTGGAAGAAGCAGGAAAAAGTACAGTTTTCCAGGGAGTGGATGCGGATCTTAAATTCAACAAACCGGAACTAAGAATCAATGTGGACCGGATGAAAGCCAGTCAGCTGGGCGTGAGTGTTGAAGCAGTTTCCCAGGCATTGCAACTGGCTTTAAGCAACAGAAGGTTTGGATATTTTACAAGAGAAGGCAAACAATACCAGGTGATGGGACAGGTAGCACGTTCCGACCGCGATGATCCAACAGATCTCAAAGGATTGTATGTGAGAAATAGTAACGGTGATATGGTAAGTCTGGATAACCTCGTTACCATTGAAGAAGCCACCACCCCTTCTACTATTTATCATTTTAACCGTTATAAATCTGCCACCGTTTCAGCTGGTCTTGCGCCGGGACGCACCGTGGGTGAGGGAATTGAAGTGATGCAAAATATTGCAGACAACTTGCTTGATGAAACTTTCGCAACGCAGTTATCCGGTACCAGCCGTGATTTTGCGGAAAGCTCCAGCAATACCAATTTTGCTTTACTGCTGGCGCTTGGTCTCATCTTCCTTGTGCTTGCTGCGCAGTTTGAAAGTTTTATTGATCCGCTTATCATCATGGTTACCGTTCCGCTGGCCATTGCAGGCGCCATGTTAACCCTATGGCTTTTCGGCCATTCCATCAATATCTTTTCACAGATCGGCATGATCATGCTCATTGGTATTGTAACAAAGAATGGAATTCTGATCGTTGAATTTGCTAACCAGAACCGGTTAAAAGGTATGCCTAAAACGGAAGCAGCCATATATGCGGCTACCCAAAGGTTACGACCGATTCTGATGACCAGTTTAACCATGGCCCTTGGCGCCTTACCCATTGCACTTTCCCTGGGTGCTGCAGCCACAAGCCGTATTCCGCTGGGTGTTGTGCTGGTAGGAGGCATTATGTTCTCACTGATCCTGACCTTATTTGTAATTCCTGCGATGTATTCGTTTATGTCGTCAAAAAAGGAAAGAAATGAACTGGACATACTGGATGAAAAACAAAAAATAGAAGAACAGGTGAATCACACCTATTAATGAGAAATAAGTTGAAAAAGATTATGCAATCTGTTGTCTGCCTTGCCGCTTTCATTTTTCTTTCAGTTGCCAATCTGCATGCGCAAAGAAGAGTGATCTCATTAAATGAAGCGATCGCCACTTCATTACAAAACAATTTTGATATTGAACTGTCGAGAAATGATTCATTACTTGCCGCACTTGATTATGCTTATGCCAATTATTCGTTATTACCCAGGCTGAATGCAGCAGGAGGCGTTTTCTTCAATTCAAATAATCAGAAACAGGTACTTGCTGATAATACAGAAAGAAAGGCCAATGGAATAAGATCAAATAATATTCAGGCATCATTAAACCTCGACTGGACTTTATTTGATGGATTTCGGATGTTCATTGCCAGGAACAGGCTTAACCAGCTTGTCGAACTGGGAGAATTGCAAATAAAAGCACAGGTGGTGAATACTGTTTCAGATGTTATGCGCATTTATTATGATGTAGTACGACAGGAACAGCAACTAAGGGCTATTGAAGAATTAATAGCATTGAGTGAAGAAAGACTGACACTGGCCCAATACAAATTTGATATTGGCACAGGAGCCAAACCTGACATTCTTCAGGCAAGGATCGATCTGAATGGGCAGCGGTCGGCGCAACTTACGCAACTGGCCAACATCAATAAAACAAAAGAATTACTGAACCAGCTGCTGGTACTTCCAGTGGGGAATGATTTTACAATTGCAGATACCTCCATTGTTTTCAATCCTGATCTTACACTGGATTCCATTCAGGGAAATGTTACGGCTACCAATCCTGATCTGCTGATCGCACAAAGAAACCTCCGGCTTGCAGAAACCGACCTTCAGTTAAGAAGGGCGGAAAGATTTCCGGTAATTCAATTTAATAGTGCTTATAATTTCAACAGGCAGGATAATAAAGATGTCATCAATCCCTTTCAGCCCTTATTTAACCGTAACCACGGATTCAATTATGGATTTACGGCTACCATTCCGATATTCAACGGCTACAATACAAAAAGACTCATCAAGGTAGCAGAATTAAATATTCAATCCCAGCAATTATTCTACGATCGCAACCTGGCCCTCGTAAATACCAGTATTTCAAATGCCTACCGCGATTATGATCTTCATAAAAGAGCCCTTGCACTTGAAGAAGAAAACATACAGTATGTTAGGGAAAACATTTTCATAGCAAGAGAAAGGTACCGATTAGGCATCAGTACTTTTCTTGAAATGCGTGAAGCCCAGCAAAGTCTTGCAGATGCGCTCAACCGTTTGATACAGGCCCGTTTTAATACAAAGGTTGCTGAAATCGAGCTATTAAGTTTACGGGGCGATCTTGTGCGTTAGTTCATCATTTATAACCGTTATGCTTTTCTGTTTTTAGGTTTTACCTTTGGCGCTTTAGATCTTATTCTAAGATTATTAAAACCATGGCAGCAAATTCAAATAATATTCAGGTTGGGATCATTATGGGCAGCGACAGTGACCTGGATGTGATGCAGGCTGCAGCAGATTTTTTGTCTTCTGTGCAAATAGGTTATGAGCTTACGGTTGTTTCAGCACACCGCACACCCCAGCGCATGTTTGCCTATGCCACCGCAGCAAAAGACAGGGGCATCAAAGTGATCATTGCCGGAGCCGGCGGGGCTGCACATTTACCTGGGATGGTAGCATCATTAACTTCTTTGCCGGTTATTGGCGTACCTGTAAAATCATCCAACTCAATTGATGGCTGGGATTCCATTCTTTCCATTCTACAAATGCCCAATGGTGTTCCTGTAGCTACTGTGGCATTGAATGCTTCAAAAAACGCAGGGATTCTTGCAGCCCAGATCATCGGTGCATTTGATCAGGAAACTGGAAATAAAATAGAGACTTATAAAAAGCAGATGGAAAATGAAGTGAAAATGAAAATTGAAAAACTAAGAGTTTCCGGGCAGCCTAACGGGTTTGATTAGGCGCTTCTTCGAGAAACATAAATTCCTGTTCCAGCGTTAAGGAATGTTCATATAAATCATCAATGAATCTTTTTCCATATTCAGCATAAAATCCTGTAAAGTTTTCCTTTCGCTCCTGCAAAGCATTTCCTGGGAAAATTGCTTGTTTTATATTTTCTACCTGCTTTTGCAAATCTGAAAATTTTCTTTTCTCAGCCCTTAGCATTTTTTTTTCAAGCTCCACTAATGTCTTAATCAAGCGCTTTTCAATAGCTGCTACGTGGTTGACCAGGGAAGGATCAATGGTACCTGCCTGCTGACGAATCTCGTTTAAAACAGTGGTTGCTTTTGAAAGGCCATCTTTCAAAAGCACTTCATTCTTTGAATTCCTTTCAACGATCTTGAACATAATTTCATTTACAGGAAGAAAGATCTCCTCGTATGAAAGCGCTGTTTTTCCTATGTTTTCAACTGTCCTTTTTCCTGCAAGTAAAAATGAATTTCTCAGAACAAGCAAAGGAAAAGGAACTTGATAATGCATAAAAAGATCCTTGAGCTCGAGCCAGTAAGCGACCTCTCCTCCCCCGCCAACAAATACAATATTAGGCAGGATAATCTCCTGGTACAAGCCTCTTAAAATTACATTCGGACTCAACTTCTCCGGTTGTTTTGCCAGAAGATCAAGCATTTCTGATTCGGTAAAATGAAGAGCTGTATTCACAACCTTATATCCATTCTTCCCTTTTTCAATTCTTTCTCTTACCGATCCATCAAGGTAAAACAGGTTGATATCTCTTGCAGTTGCCTGCACATTGTATTGCGCTTCAAGTTTGTGAACGGTTTGATTTACGATCGCGGAAGGTAGATGTTGTAAAAGATCATCTTTAAACACAGTGGTGGCCTGCATTTTTAGTTGCGCTTCATCGGCAATCAGCACTACCAGTCCAAATCTTCCAAACAGGGCATTCACCAGTTCAAAAGTTGACTGCATGATAGAATTTCCTTCACTATAACATTGTTTCAACAGTTGAAGGATCTCCTCACCGTGTACATGAGTTACTAATTGCTTTTCCAGTTCATCAAGCAGGGATAACAGTTTTTGATCCACCTTCATTCTGCCAACCGCGCCTGTTTGTTTTGTATGCCACTCGTACCTCTTTCCCTTTACATTAAAATGATTCAGTTCCGCCAGGTCAGCATCCTCTGATCCCATATAATATACCGGAATAAAATGAGCATCGGGGTAATCCTTATTAAATCGATCTGCAAGTTTGATCGCATGCAGGATCTTATAAATAAAGTACAGCGGTCCGGTTGCGAGATTGGGCTGGTGTGCTGTACAGATGGTATAACAATTGGGTTTCAATAATTGCTCAATATTGTTGCGGACTTTATTTTCTGTTTCAATGGTTGCATATTGCGCTTTCAATACTTCTGAAAGAATCGCCCTGTTGGTGTCAAAAGCATTTCTTGCTTTAATCGCAGCCTCAATTCCAGTTGTGTTTACAGGGAAATGATAAAATGGCTGAAGTGTTTTATTTCCTTCTAGGTAATCAATAATGATCTTAGAAAAATATCCTGTCTTTTTATAGGAGATCCGCTTTGCAGAAAACATGCGCTAAAATACTATCAAGTTTTTTTGCTCCGGAAAAAATAAAAAAAGGTCCTGCTTTTCGGCAGGACCCTTGTATGCGATGTTGGTTTTTGTCTATTACATCTTCACAAACCTCAGTACAGGCAGTTTACCTTTCTGCGTAAAGCCGGCCAGTATATAAGTGCCATTTACAAAGCGGCTAACGTTCAATGGAATATCCGTCTGACCTGCTGCTACCTGGCGGGAGAAGTTCATCACCACCCTGCCCTGCATATCCACGATCATCCAGTCGATCCTTGTAGCTCTCGTGGTTTTGACACGAAGCACCGTGCTGGTCTGAACCAGGTTAGGCATCAGTACCACACTGGTGATGTCCTGGTCGATCGTTGGAAGCGCTGTAGGTATGTTGATGCCTCCAATGTTGGTAACCACAAGCGGACCAAACTGGCTGGTGCTGACCGTTACCCTTCTGCCTGCCGGAGCGCCTACCGGAACAAGTCCGGCTGCCGGTGATATGATGTTCCATGCCGTACCATTGTGGGCACCCACCTGCATGGTAGCTGTGGCTGAACCCTGGGCGTTCATATGGGTATCATTATACTGAAGTGTCAGTTGTACCGGTGTTACTACCGCTGTATTTGGCGTTACCGTCCATGTTCTGTTCACCGCCACACCTGGTACAGGAATGGCCGGGTTGATACCTGTAGCCACACGTACCGTGTAGTTCCTGCCCTGTCCATTGTCGATGGTTACCGGGTTATAGCTGGCTGCGTCCGGACCTACAGGAACAATGGTGGTAGCGGTTACATTGTTTACAACCACAGAACCCGTTCCGTTGGTAATTACATGACTTGCCGCACTGCCATTGAATGAACCATTCAAAGTAAGGGTATGGCTGCTTAGTGTAATGTTACCATTTTCCAGAATTAGCGTATTGCCTACCGTCAGGTTTCCTGCAAGCGTAATACCGCCGGTGCCGTTCATGATCAGATTCCCAATCGTCATGGCTGCAATATCCTGGTTGGAGGTTCCTTTGAAGGCCACATAACCATTAGCTGCACTGAAGGTGCATTATACTGAAGTGTCAGTTGTACCGGTGTTACTACCGCTGTATTTGGCGTTACCGTCCATGTTCTGTTCACCGCCACACCTGGTACAGGAATGGCCGGGTTGATACCTGTAGCCACACGTACCGTGTAGTTCCTGCCCTGTCCATTGTCGATGGTTACCGGGTTATAGCTGGCTGCGTCCGGACCTACAGGAACAATGGTGGTAGCGGTTACATTGTTTACAACCACAGAACCCGTTCCGTTGGTAATTACATGACTTGCCGCACTGCCATTGAATGAACCATTCAAAGTAAGGGTATGGCTGCTTAGTGTAATGTTACCATTTTCCAGAATTAGCGTATTGCCTACCGTCAGGTTTCCTGCAAGCGTAATACCGCCGGTGCCGTTCATGATCAGATTCCCAATCGTCATGGCTGCAATATCCTGGTTGGAGGTTCCTTTGAAGGCCACATAACCATTAGCTGCACTGAAGGTGCCTGAGTTGGAGAAGCTACCATGTATGTTTAAAAATCCATTGCTCAGAACTGTTACTGTAGCACCGCTGCTGATCGTCATGTTCCTCACCGTTGCAAGGCTGTTGATCACCGGCTGGAACGGTGTTCCTGAAGGTATCACCACATCAGATGTAGCTGTTGGTATACCACCACACCAGTTGGAAGCTGTGTTCCAGTCTGTGTTGGTCACCCCAAGCCATCCGTTGGCTGGAGAAACTGCAAGTGATACAGGTACCGAAGTAACGTTACCGCAAAGTCCTGTGATCACCACATCATAACTGCCCGCGTTGGCGGTAGTTGCACCCGGAATAGAATAAGTAGCGCCTGTAGCTCCTGCTATATTCACACCAGCTTTTCTCCACTGGTAGGTAAGATTGGCGCCCACTGCCGTTACACTGAAACTCACTGCTGCACCCGAACACACAGATTGTGCAACAGGCTGCGTAGTGATAGAGGTAACAGGACTGATCATTGCTTCTACAGCAACTCTTGGTGACTCACAACCTGTACCTATTCTCCAGTTATAAAAATAATTCCATGTATTGGCCGCTGTACTCGTTGTAATGGCGATCTCCCCGGCGATGGCCTGAGGGAAGCTTACGCCTGTAGCAGGATTGTTCCTCAGTGCACCAGGATAAGCTGCCGTGCCCGTCAGCGGCGCCTGAAGCGTGCCGTTAAAGAAGGTCATCACATAATCAAATCCTCCCGGAAGTGTAAAGTTCACAGGAACCGTTTGTGCAACAGGGTTGGCTACCGTTCCACTTACCGTGGTGGTACCCTGGTAAGTTGCGAGCACAGCACCCGATCCGCTAAACGCTCTTACTACGATCTGGAAGTTGGTTCCTACAGCTGATGTCGGGAAGATGTCTACACTCTGTATCGTTGTACCTGCTGGATTAAATACATCAAACACCAATCCCTGAACAAATGATGTGGTGGTGCTGATACCAGGATACTGCGTTACACTCACAGGACCTAAACTCTGTATGCTGCCACCCGCTGTTGCACTTACATAATAAGTGGTGGAAGCAGTAAGGTTAGGTGTAGTGAAGCTTGGACCTGTACCAACAGATGCGCCACCTGCCGGTGTCGTGTACCAGTTCAGTACTGACCCTGTTGTACCGGTTGCACCCAAAGTCATCGTGCCGGGTCCGCAAAGCGCGGCAGGTGTAGTGCTCACCACTGCAGGTGCATTTACATTCACCACCGTAGTTGGCTGCTGACAGGTATTGCCGGCAGCATCTTTGATCAGCACCCTGTAATGCGTGGTGCTGTTGATCACAGCTGTGGTAAAGTTCTGGTTCGTAGCACCTGTAACATCGGTAAAGGTGGTTCCGTTAGGAGAAGACTGCCATTGGAACTGAGCGCCTGTATATCCTGTAGATGGAGATAAACTTAAAGTTGATTGTCCGCTTACACAGATCTGAGAAGGTGATGCACTCAGTGTAATGTTCGAAGGAAGCACCGTTACTTTTACTGAATCAATACCCGAACAAGTGGATGTAGTGTTCAATGCATTGGCAACATAAGTATACGTGCCCCCGGTAGTTGTTCTGATATACACAGTGGAAGCACTGCCACCCGTGTAAGGAACAGTGGCCGCAGCATCAGTGAACAGGTTCGCTGATGGTGTCCAGGTATATGTATTGAAATCAGCCGTTGCAGAAGTAACACTCAATGCCTGGATCGCATTGTTACAGATCGTGGTATTGTTGGTTACATCAAAAGCAGGTGCTGGGGTTACCGTAGCAGTAACCGCCTGTCTTGGTGATTCGCAACCAGATCCGATCTGCCAGTTATAGAAATAATACCAGGCATTATTCAAACTTCCGTTGGTAATTGAAATAACACCCGGAATGGTATAAGGATAAGTAACTCCGGTTGCCGGGTTATTCCTTAAAGCACCTGGATAAATTCCATTACCGGTGAGTGGTGCCTGAAGCGCTCCGTTAAAGAAGGTCATTGCATAAGTTCCAGGGGTTAGTGTAAAGTTCACAGGAACGGTTTGCACAACTGGGTTTGCTACAGTACCAGTCACCGTAGTGGTTCCCTGGTAAGTGGCCACCACAGCACCTGTTGCAGTTCCCGAGCGTATTACGATCTGGAAATTGGTACCAATTGCTGCTGTTGGAAAAATATCAACACTGGAAATTGTAGTGCCTGACATTACAGTAAACAGTTCACCAGCAGTAAAGGATGCAAAGGTTCCTGCATTTGGAAAACTGGTTACACCCGGAGCCCCAAGAGACTGAACGGAAGTTCCTGCGCCCGCAGCAGCATAATAAGTAGTGGTGTTATTTATAATAGGTGTAGTAAAACTATTACCAGTAAATATTGGAGCACCGCCAGTAGCCGATTCATACCATCTAACAGTTGAACTACCTGATGCAGTTGCATTCAGGGTAACCGTTCCCGGACCACAACGTGTGGCAGGTGTGTTGGTTAATAAAGCAGGATTGTTAACGGGTATTGTCCTTGAAGGTTGCAAACAAACAACACCTGCTCCATTTCTGATCTCTAATCTGAAATAGGTAGTATCAGTTAAAGTAGCGGTTGTATAATTATTATTTGTTGCGCCAGTTACTGGTGTATACGTAATTCCATCAGAAGATGCAAACCACTGGAGGGTTGCACCCTGCAACCCTGCTGAAGGAACAGACAAAGTTGTAGTGCCTGAAATACAAAGTTCAGGCATTGTTGCCTCAACAGTTAATGACGCTGGAAGAACATTTAATCTTACCGAGTCAATATTACTGCATGAATTACTTGTATTGTTAGCAGTTGCCGTATAAAGAACAGATCCTGGTGTGGATGATTTAAAATAAACGGTAGCTGCACTGCTTCCTGTATATGGAATGGTAGCTGCAGCATCTGCAAATAATCCTGCAACCGGCGTCCATAGATACTCGTTGTAATCAGCAACATTGGAAGTTACAGTTAAAGGAGTAATTGCGTCATTACACACAGTTTTATCAGCTGTTATTTCGAAAGCACTTGCTCCACTGACGGTTGCGGTAACCGACTGTCTCGGACTTTCACAACCTGTACTTACCTGCCAGTTATAAAACCAGTAATAAGAAGCGCTTCCGGGGCTACCAATAAAGCCACTTGAAATTACCACATTACCGCTTGGAGAAGTGTAAGGGTAAGTATTCCCGGAAGTTTCACGGATTACCGAACCGCCCGACATGCTGGCAGAAACCAACCTGTAGCCTGTACCAATTGGAATATTAAAATTCAATGGTAAGGTAACCTGGGTAGGATTTGCAGTAGTTCCGGGAGGATAGGTAAATGGTCCTGCTGTGAGTAAAACAGCACCTGTATTGTCTCTTAGCTCAACAGACATGTTACCAGCAACAGTACCCACAGAATATATGTCAACAGATGAAAGCACAATAGGTGCGTTAACCACATCAAATACAAGACCCCAGAGACTACCAGTGGTACTAGTTGTTGTTGTTGGTGAAGGCTTTCCAACTGATTCCACGCCACCGCCGTTATTTGCAGAAACGTAATATGTTGTAGTGCTGTTTATAACTGGCGTTGTAAAACTGGTGCCCGTTCCTACTGGAGCACCTCCGGTTGGCGTGGTATACCACTTAAGGCCCGCACCGGCCGATGCGGTAGCGCCAAGTGTTAAAGTACCCGTTCCGCACCGTGTGGCACCAGCAGTAGTTAAAACCTGCGGATTAAAATAGGCTACTGTAACAACATTTGAAGTGTCACTGTTATTATCGCAAACAAGATATGCCCTGAAATACGTGGTAACGTTTACAGGATTCGTTACAAATAAACTGTCCTGGTTTGTGCCAACATTGGTCCATGGACCAGTAGCACTGGAGGATTGCTGCCATTGAATATTTCCACCAGCATGGTTTGTAAGATAAATAGTAGGCGTGCCAGGGGTTACGCAGAAAGAAGGGTCAGTGGAACTGGCGGTGCCAGCGGTTAATGCAACCACGGTCCTTGTTACCGGCTGCATGGCATCATTGGCCGTATTTAAATCATTATTTACAGAGGAGCTGGCAGTAAAAGTATAAGTGCCATTGGCC
>MWWA01000035.1_pt1 | contig 47785 bp, 43 predicted proteins | sample 1047341 | NCBI WGS metagenome assembly MWWA01 (sample SAMN06349978, study PRJNA376086) | soil metagenome | isolation source: MS5-1 sample Antarctic (ecotone) soil | place: Antarctica | collected 2015-01-13
CTTCCATGACGAGCCGAGTTGCCTGTTGGAGCCACTTATGAAGAAAATGCTTTGACCAGGGCAGAAGCACTGATCCGTACAGGCAGTGTTGAACTGGGGCTGGCATTAATAGATGCAGTTCGGCAATACCAGAATGCCCAGTTGCCGGCAGTTGCAGGTGCAGGGCTTACGCTGGCGCAGGCCTTACAGGAATTATATAGTGAAAGAAGAATCGCCATGTTTTTAAAGAATACTTCATTCTATGATTACAGACGTTTTGGATTTGCATGTAAGAATTGCCAGCGTACAGGAGTTGTGGTGCTGGGCCCGGGAGGCGCAGTCAATACGAATGCTACCATCGTGTACAATTACATGGATTATTTTGATGTGCCCCAAAATGAACTGGACTTTAATACGCCTGGTGCGGGATCAGCGCCGGTAGTATTTCCATTATAATATTTCCAGAACAAAAAAAGAGAAGCTCAGTGCTTCTCTTTTTTTGTTTATTACAAGGTCAAAAAAATAAGGAATCATGCGATCGTTGTTCACTCTTCATATATCCATTTCTTGAAAAGGGGCGCATTTTCCTGGCTCACGATGATCTGGTGTCCGTTGCCAGGCAGAGTAAGATAGATTTCAAGCTTTACCTTTTCATAAGATTTAAAAGAACGGACAAATTGAATGTTGATCAGGTATTTTCTGTTGGCCCTGAAAAACAATGCAGGATCCAATTCTTCTTCAAGCGCAGACAAATGCTTATCACATAAATATTTCTTTTCTTCTTTGTCAACAGCAATGATAATCGTATTGTCCCGGTATATATAGGCGATGTCTTCTATTTTAAGCGCAATATTCTCGTTGCCTTTCCTGACAATAAGCCTTGTCTTTTTCTTTTTCATAGATGTTGTTACTTCCATTTCTCCATGATTTGTTTCGTAAATTATCATTCCATTCTTTAAATCCTTTGTCCTGAATTGCTAACTTGATAAACGGAAACTATGGATGTTGAACGTTCATTTAACCATCTTTTCCTTTGAACCAATGTTCATTTATTACATGAAATCATGGATATGTTAAAGAAGTCAAAATGATTTTATTGTTGATTACATTCCTTCCTAAAAAATTCTCCTCCGGATTTTTCGCTGTTTGCTCATACCGGTTTGTTGCGTGTTGACAAGAGTGGAGATGTCCTGTTTTATAAGAAACCATTTTAACAACCGCGGAATCTCAGTTGTAATATTTCATATTTCATTTCAGAAATTTCATGCTTAGGATTTTAAGCAACTGCTTGCTGAGACAAATATTATGAATTTGCGGTCTTTCAAACAAATGTAAAAGCTGATGAGAAAAATTTTAATCCTAATGGGACTGCTTGTGTTGTGTGCACAGCTATGGGCCCAAAACAAAACAGTTACCGGACGTGTTACAGATGCGCAGGGTATTGGTATTGGCGATGCATCTGTAATTGTTAAGGGCACTTCAATTGGTACTACCACTGCCGCAGATGGTACATTCACATTAAGTGTTCCTTCTACCGCCACAACACTATTATTTACTTCAGTAGGTTTTGATGCCGCTGAATTCTCAATTGTAAACCGAAATACCGTCACCGTATCGCTTGCTACCGCTGCCAATGCAGTGGACGAGGTGATTGTAGTGGCCTATGGAACTGCAAGACGCCAGACTTTTACTGGTTCTGCATCCACGGTGAAAGGTGAAGATATCAGCAAGCAGCAGGTATCCAATATTACCAAATCACTTGAAGGATTGGTTCCGGGTTTGAAAGCAACTGCCGGTTCAGGTCAGCCTGGATCTGGTGCATCTATCAGGATCCGCGGTATTGGCTCCATCAGCGCATCTAGTGCACCGTTGTATGTAGTAGATGGAGTTCCTTATGGTGGAGATATTTCTGCTATCAATCCTAATGATGTTGAATCAATCAGCGTACTAAAAGACGCAGCTTCTGCAGCTTTATATGGAGCACGTGGTTCCAATGGTGTGATCCTGATCACAACTAAAAAAGGAAAGGGTGCACCCCGGTTTGAATTACAGGCACGTTATGGTGTTAATTCAAGAGGTATTCCTGAATATGATGTGATAAGAGATCCGGCGCAATTCCTGGAAGTGTATTGGGAATCGCTGAAAAATGAGGCAATGGCACGCTCTGTAAATCCACTGAGCGAATCCGCTGCTCGTGCTTATGCGAGTGCTAACCTGATTCCAAAAGTGGGTGGATACAATCCATTTAATGTGGCACCAGGATTGTTGATTGATCCTGCAACAGGAAAAGTGAATCCGAATGCCAAACTCCTTTACCAGGACGACTGGGAAAAAGAATTGTTTGAACCCCGTCCACGACAGGAATATGTAGGTACACTTTCAGGTTCTTCAGAAAAAACCCGCTACTACCTCACATTCGGGTACCTGAATGATAAAGGATATGTAATCAAATCTGATTTTACCCGGGTTAACAGCAGGTTGAATCTTGAACAGGAAGTGAATACATGGTTGCGTGTAGGATTCAACGCAGCGTATGCTAACTCGAAACAGGCTACTACCAATGAGCAGAATAGTGCTTACCAGAATCCATTCAATTTCACGCGCAACATTGCACCCATTTATCCTGTTTATCTCAGGAATGCGCAGGGTGAATTTGTGCTGGGCAGTGATGGCAAGAGATTGTATGATTTCGGTAATGGCGTAATGGGTACAAGACAATTTGTTGCTACTGAAAATCCCAGGGCCACTTTAGATTACGATATCAATACCTATAATGCTGATAATTTAAGTGGAAGAGCTTTTGCAGAGTTTAAGATCCTGCCTGATCTCAGACTTACAATTAATTATGGCATGGATCTGAATAACTATGGAGAGGTGTCTTTCCAGACACCACTATTTGGTAATGCAGCCAGTGTGAGTGGTCGTGGTTCGGTGGACCGCGGTCGTGACCTGACAACAAATATTAACCAGTTGGTGAACTACAATAAAAGGTTTGGTGATCATAACCTGGATTTTCTTCTTGGACATGAATCTTATTTATTAAGGCAAGAATTTCTAACGGGATCAAAGGAAAATTTTCTTCTTCCACAAAATCCGCAATTAGGTAATGGAGTATCCATTCAATCGCTTTCTTCTTCTGAAGACGAATATTCGGTTGAAGGATATTTCGGACAAGTAAAATATGACTTCAAAAGTAAATACCTGCTGAGTGGAAGCATCAGGAGAGATGGTTCCAGCAGGTTTGCACCGGAAAACCGCTGGGGAACTTTCTACAGTGTCGGTGCGGGATATGTTATTTCGGAAGAAGACTTTATGAAAGGTATTCCATGGATCAATATGCTGAAATTTAAAGCCAGCTATGGTATTCGTGGTAACGATGCATTCAATAATTATTATCCTTACCTGGACCAGTTCAGTGTTGTAAACAATAACGGACAGATTGGTCTAGGATTTACATACAAAGGCACCTATGATTTGACTTGGGAAAAGAACAGGGATCTGGATATCGGAGCCGAGTTCCGGATCTTCAACAGGATCACTGGTGGGGTTACTTATTTCAAGCGTAGCATCTATGATCTTTTATTCAATGTACCTCAGGCACTATCAACCGGTATTACTTCTGTACCTCTGAATGTAGGTAATATGGAGAACTGGGGATGGGAATCTGAAGTCAATGTTGATTTTGTAAGGTCGAAAGACTGGAATATTAGTCTAGGTGTAAATGCTTCAACATTTCAGAACAAGATCACCAGGCTGCACGAGATCAACAGGGAGCAGGGAATTACTACAGGTAATTTCAAATACATGGAAGGCAAATCAATTTATGAGTTTTATACCTGGCGCTATGCTGGTGTAGATGCTTCAACAGGAAGAGCCCTATTTTATAAAGACGAACTGGGTGCTGATAATAAACCAACAGGAAAATTATTGACCACGCAGGTGAATTCTGAAGCTACCCGTTACTATACCGGAAAAACTGCCTTTAATGATCTTTTTGGCGGTGCCAACCTGAATGTGCGTTTCAAGTCCTTTGACTTCTCTGTTTTGACTTCCTATGCCATTGGTGGTTATGTGTATGATAACAATTACCGGGGGCTGATGTATGCAGGTGGTGGAGTGATTACTACATGGCACAAGGATATAGAAAACAGGTGGAGAAAACCAGGAGATGTTACAAACGTTCCAATGGTACTTGACAATTATCAGGATGCCAATTCTCCTTCTGACCGCTGGCTGATCAGTGCCTCTTATTTTGATATCAGGAATATTTCCATCGGATACTCACTTCCTACTTCATTAACAAAGAGGGTTAGCCTTGGTGCAACCAGGTTTTATGTGACCGCTGATAATGTTTACATGTTCAGTGCAAGAAAAGGATTAGATCCTAGACAATCATTTACAGGTACCATCGGCAATGTTTATTCTCCAATCAGAACCATTTCAGTTGGCCTGTCAACATCCATCAATTAAAAAAAAAATTATGAAGAAATACTCGCTTTTATTGTTCCTGGTGGGAAGCCTTGTTTCCTGTAAAAAAAGTTTCCTCGACAGGCAGCCTTCTTCCGGAACCCTCACGTCGGCCCAGGTGAGCCAGCTTGCAGCTTCATCACCTCAGGCTTTATTAAAACTGGAAGATGCATCCATCCGTGGGATCTATGCTTTCATGAGACAATATGCTACCTATGGGTCAAGCCACGATGATTTCGGACAAAAGGCTGTTGATTTTGGCCTGGATCTTATGACCGAGGACCTGGTGCAGACCACTTTTTCATGGTTTGGATATGATTATATCCATGATAACCGGTATGCAAATTACCGTCGCCCAACCATGATCTGGAATTTTTATTACAAGATCATCTATAACACAAATTTAATTCTTGACCAGATCGAGCCTGGCATATCAGATCCCGCATTGAGGGCGATCAGGGGACAGGCTCTGGCATTGCGCGCGTATGCTTATCATAACCTCGTAAAATTGTTTCAAAAAACCTATAAGGGAAATGAATCTGCAAAAGGGGTTCCAATTTATACCAGCATTGCAACGCTTGAAGCAAAGCCACGTGCTTCTGTAAGTGAAGTATACACACAGATCGTTACTGATATCAATGATGCTATTGCAGCGCTTCAAGGTTTCAACAGACCCACAAAGGAACTGATCGATCAGAAGGTGGCTTATGCGATCCAGGCCAGGGTATTCCTGAGCATGGAAAGATGGAGTGATGCCGAAACTGCTGCAAAAAATGCAAGGCAGGGATATGTTTTGATGTCGCCGGCAGAATACCAGAGCGGTTTCAATAACCTGAATAATGGTGAATGGATGTGGGGTTCAAATATCGATGCACAGTCTACCACCATTTATGCATCTTTCTTTTCGATGATCGATAATACAACCCCGGGTTATGCGGGTGCATTACAAGCCTACATTTTGATAAGTAAAAAATTATATGACGCAATACCGGCAACTGATATCCGTAAGAATCTATTTAATGATCCAGCAAAAACCCTTGCTCCCAATCTTCCTGCTTACGCACAATTGAAATTCAGGGATCCGGGTGGATTTACAGGTGATTATTCTTTTTTCCGGGTATCAGAAATGTACCTGATCGAAGCGGAAGCGCAGGCCAGGCAAAATAATTTTACAGGTGCTGCACAAACCTTGTTTCAGGTGGTAAGCAAAAGAAATCCTGCCTATACTCTATCTACGAATACGGGGACTGCACTGATCGACGAGATCCTGCTGCAGAAAAGAATTGAGCTTTGGGGTGAGGGCGTAACTTTTTATGATATCAAACGCCTGAATATGGGTATCGACAGAACCGGAAGCAACCATGTTCCTTCTGCCGTTCTTGTAATCCCTGCAGGTGATCCAAGATTTACCTATCAGATCCCATTAAGAGAATTACAGTCCAATCCAAACATTACGGAAGCGGACCAGAACCCATAAATAAAATGATCAGGACCGCTTAGGGCGGTCCTGGTTTTTTCAATCATTTAAAAGAACGAACAGATGCGACAAATCATTTTATTTTTAACCACAGTAGTTTTGCTGGGCACTTATGCATGTAAAAAGGAAGAAACTTTTATTCCTCCAGGTTTTGCACAGATCCTGAAGAATACAGCTGTTGATAACTACTATATACAGAACAATCCGAATTCTGTTTATAAAATTCCAATCGGTTTGTCTACGGTTTCTGATAAGGACAGGACGATCAATTTTACAGTTACCTCTCCAACAGGTGCCGTACTCGGTACTCAGTATTCGTTGTCGCACAACAATTCAATAACGATTCCAGCAGGAGAAGTACTTGATACAATTGAGATCCGCGGCCTGTTTGCAGGTTATCCAACCGGAAGAAAAGACACCCTGGTGGTAAAACTTTCAGGAGGAGATGTGGATATTGAAAGCGGCAGACAGGAATTTAAACTTGTCTTGCAAAAGTATTGCGACGTAATCCTTGCTGCGCTGAATGGAAGTTATCCCAATACCAGGGAGAGTTATAGTAATGGAACCTCGCCATACGGGCCTTATACCACACTAGTAAAGAACCTGACAATGATCGCAGGAAGTACTACAAAAGCGGAGGGTTTTATTGAAAATATTTATAACGATGGATGGAATGATATTAAAGTAATCCTTGACTGGACGAATCCAGCTAATTTTACAGCAACCATTCCCTTGCAGGCAACAGGAAAAAATTATTCTGGTCCAACAAGTGTACGCTCCCACGCTGGAAAAGTCAATACTTTTTCTTCCTGCGACCAGAGCATTACTGTAACCATTCAGTTAACCAATGCTGCAGGTACTGCTATACTCGACCAGGATTACCAGGTCAGGCTTAAGAAACAATAATATTTGCATACTAATTTTTAAAGCTGCCTTGTGCAGCTTTTTTTTGTCCTGCATTCATCAATTCATTTTGCCGTTTGTAACAGTATCTGATTTAAAGATTTTGGTTTGAGCAATCATATTTAATGGTTGGGATAGAGATCAATAGGTTTGGATAAATCAGTAAAAATCAACGATGTTATATAGGGTATTTTTGAATTCAATTTATTCTCATGTTGCGGGAACGTGGTCTCACGATCCCAAGAATTAATAATAATAAAGTAGTCCAGACAGGCGGTTTCTACCGCTTGTCTTTTTTTAAATCTTTTTCTATGTGATAAATGGTAAAATGCTGTTACGGGTAAGGCAGCAAATCTATCCTTCTTACTGGTCTTAAAGTTCAGTATGCACATGTTTCAAAAAATATCAGCTCAAAATAAATTTCTGCTTGATAAACCGCTGTCCACAGATATTGTGTATGCATCTGAGCTGAATGAATGGAATACAAACAATGCTTTCAGAAGTTTCTGTATTAAATATGTAATTGATGGTTGTATCAGTTATTCAGACAGCCGTTTCTATTTTGATGTCCGCTCCGGACATTACCTGATGGCATGTAAAAAGGATTACGTAAAAGGTGAACTGGTTTCTCCCCACGCTGCAAGAAGTTTCTGTATAGATATCTGTCCTGAAACTATTGCAGAAACCTATACCATCCTTACCACAGCCAATGAAGATTTTGATAGTTACCTCGCTGGTTATTTTCATTGCCCTGAATTCATGGAAACGCTGCACCAGGTACAATCAACTTCAATAGGCAATAAATTACTTACCCTGCTGTACAAGGTAAATTCAGGCGCAGACATTTTATTGAATAAGGAATGGTTCATTGACCTGGCAGAAAGAATGATCTATCAGGAATATGGTAATTACATGGCATTAAAAGAAATACATTCTGTGAAACCATCAACAAGAAAAGAAGTTTTGCGCCGGCTGCAGGTCGCCAAAGAATTTATTGATCATAATTACCTGCAGATCCGGTTGGTTTCAGAAGTGGCGGATCATTGCAGTATGTCGGAATATCATTTCTACCGCAGGTTCAAGGAAGTGTATAAAAGAACGCCTTACCAATACCTAACAGAAATTAAAATGCAGGCTGCCAAATCCCTGCTGTTGGAAAAAAAATATACAATCACTGATGTTGCCAGTTTATCTGGTTTCCAGGATGTGTTTACCTTCAGTAAAGCGTTTAAAAAATTTTATGGCATTCCTCCTTCCCAGGTGAGGTAACGCCCCGGTTTATACATGATTACAACCTGGTTAAAATAATTTTAGGGCAATGGCGTTTAGAAAAAATGAAACTCCTGATCATTAGCGCCTTATTTTTTTCCAGCTCATTATCAGCGCAGGAAGTTCCGGCAGCAACCCGTTCAAAATTGCCGCAGGATCAGGCCATAGCTGCATTGGAATTTCATAATAAAGTACGCAAGGATGTGGGCGTAGGCCCGTTGACCTGGTCTGTGGAATTGTCGGCTTATGCGCAGTCATGGGCTGAGCAGCTTACTAAAAAAGATTGCCGGCCAAAACACCGTCCTCCCACAGGTGAATGGAAACAATTATATGGTGAAAATATTTTCTGGGGCAGCAAACCCGGTTTCACCGCTTTAACAGCTTCCCAGCATTGGTTTAGCGAGATAAAGGATTTTGACGGTGGACCCATTCAACCGGAACTTGCCGGCAAAACAGGACATTATACACAGATGGTCTGGCATAATACCAAATCTATCGGGATGGGCATTGCACAATGTCCAAATGGGGCCATTATTATTGTTGCCAATTATGACCCTGCAGGGAATTATGTAGGAGAAAAGGCGTATTGACTGAATGAAAGGGTTTGTAGTTCTGCTAACAGCTAACAGCTTCTTTTACCAGTTATTCATGTGTTCTTTTACAATTCTTTCCGGATCCTCAGGATCATGAGTTTGCCAGTCGGGATCGTAACTAACAAAAAATGAAAGCCAGAGCACGCGGGAGAAACGCATCAGCCACGGTTGTAATAACAATAGCAATACGGAATTAGAAATGATCCAGTAAAGAAAACGGCTGTCGCTGTAAGAAAATCCTATCAACAGGAACCAGGCTGCAAAACTGATCCCGGTGATCAACAAGGCCAGCAAATAACTCAGGTAACCAGTTCCATAATAAAAACCCACTTCAATATCTGTGGCCTGTTTGCATTCAGGACAATGATCGTTCATTTTGGTATTTTTCTTCAGGCTGATGGAAACCGGGTGTACGAAAAGTTTTCCTTCCCTGCACCTTGGGCACCGGCCAGCAAGGATGGAAGAAATGTATCCACGTCTTGGTCTTTCATTCTTCATAAAAATTCCAATACTTTTTCCATTTGCGTACTGCGCGAACCTTTAATGAGAAGATAGGCATCATGCACCCTTCCTTTCATCCATGCGCCCGCCTCCAAAGGTGAGGCAAATTGTTTATAGGAATGGTTCACCTTTTCAAAATCACCACCTACCAGCAACACTTCTTTCCACCCGAATTTTTTTATGCATTCAACCAGCAAACGATGTTCCGCTACACTTTCATCACCCAGTTCGGCCATGGCGCCCAGAACAAGAATTTTATTATCAACATCAAGGTGTGCCAGATTTTCTATAGCCAGTTTCATGCTGCTTGGGTTTGCATTGTAAGCATCCAGGATGATCCGGTTGCTTCCTTTTTCAACCAGTTGCGACCTGCTGTTTGATGGATAGTAAGTTTCCAGTGCTGTCCTGATCTTTTCTTCCGGCACATTAAAATATTTTCCAATGGCTACCGTAGCCAGCACATTCGGCAGGTTATAATTGCCAATGAGCTTTGTATGAATGATACCTTCAAACCCTTTTTCAAAACCAACGGATATAAAAGGCTCCGTGGGCAAAGCAATTCCTGCCACGCCACTATGATCTCCATACCGGATTACTTCATGAATGCCTTTGCTCATTTCTTCCAGGTAATCGTAGGCTGCATAAATAAACGCTGTTCCATTGTTTGCCCTGAGGAAATCAAATAATTCACCCTTTCCTTTTCTTACCCCTTCCACCCCTCCAAATCCTTCAAGGTGCGCCTTACCGCAATTGGTGATCAGGCCATGGGTAGGCAGGGTATAGCTGCAATAAGAGGCGATCTCTCCGCAATGATTGGCGCCCATTTCAATTACAGCCATTTCAGCATCCAGGGGAATGCTCAATAAAGTGAGCGGCACACCAATATGGTTGTTTAAATTTCCAACGGTTGTGGAGGTTTGATATACAGAGGCCAGAACGGTATGTACCAGTTCCTTTGTAGTGGTTTTGCCATTGCTTCCTGTAATGGCTAGAAACGGTATTGTAAGTTGTTGCCTATGAAATTTTGCTAATTGCTGAAGCGTGGTCAGCACATCTTCCACTACAATAATTCTTTCATTTTCAGCCAGCGAAGGATCATCTGCAACACAATAGGCTGCACCCATTTCCAGCGCCTTTCCCACAAAAAGATTTCCATCAAAAATTTCACCTTTTAATGCAAAAAATAGCGCACCTTCTTTTAATTTTCTGGTATCGGTTTGAACGGAAGGATATTTAAGAAAAAGCTGGTAAAGATTAGGAATGGTCATAAGCAAAGATATAGGTGCCACTTAAGCATTTCATTTCAATGGACAATCTGCAACGCATTCTCTTTAAAAAGCATGCAAAAAAAATCCCGCCGGTTGGCGGGATCATTATAGAAGAGGTAGGCTTATCGTTTTTGTTTTTTGGATTTCCAGAAGTTACCTGTTTTCCTGTTGGGTCCTTCAGGGCTTCCCATCCTGTCCATTGCACAACGGAATCCGATCGTGCTCATGGCCTGGTCTTCTTCAAGGAAACGGCGCGTACCCGGACTTAACCAGTAAGCACGGTCGTTCCAGCTTCCACCTTTGTACACTCTTGATTTATCGCTTACAAGCGTAGTGATACCATACCCATAAGAGGCATTGGAAAGACTGTCACCATCAAGGAAATTGATCACATTACCTCTCTGGTAGTTACGGCGGTTCTTGCTTTCTTCATCTGTAACATCAACTTTCTTCACACGACCCAGACTGTCTCTTTCATAACGGTCGTTAGGATCTGTTGCTGTAGGATCTTTTACATAAAGCTTCTGGTATTTGTTACCACGGAATGGAGCTACATCATCCTGGTTTCCTACAATGTCCAACCCTGTTAAAGGACGGTACACGTCGGCAACCCACTCGCTCACATTACCTGCCATATTATAGATACCAAATCCATTTGGATAGAAAGAAGTTACTTCAGCAGTATAAACTGCACGGTCATTCAAACCACCAGCAACACCTGCGTTATCACCGGAACCTCTTTTAAAGTTCGCCATGAACTGACCCTGCCAACTGCCATGTTTGGTTTCACGCAAACCATTGTAATTGTTCGACCATGGGAAAACCTGCTTATTCGAATGCAATTCTTCACCTCTTTTTCCTTCCTTTTCAGAAGGACGTGGGTTTTGATTGATCAGGCCATAAGCGGCGTATTCCCACTCTGCTTCAAAAGGCAGGCGGTAGTCAGGCAGCATAATACCATCTTCCATGGTAACCTGTGTTCTGGGTGTTCCCTGTGGTGTTTTTAAAGGATTCTTTTTTGAAGTGGCTCCTTTACCCGGTTGTGCCTGGTAAAGACCCAACAGATATGATTTGGAAGTAAAGTTTTCCTGGCCCTGCTGGCCCTGAACACTTTGCGCAGCTATATATCCTTTTTTCATCAGGATACCTTCATTCACACGGTCGCTTCTCCAAAGCGCAAAATCGTGTGCCTGCTGCCAGCTGACACCTACAACAGGATAAAAGTTGAATCCCGGGTGACGGAAATAATATTCAACCAGGGGTTCATTATAACTTAATTCAGAACGCCATACCAGGGTATCCGGTAAGGAGGCATCGATAATGGCCTGGTTGCCTGGTTCATCTTCAGGATTGAAGATCCTGTTGAGCCAGTGGATGTACTCACGATAGTGTACATTGGCAACTTCAGTACGATCGATATAAAACGAAGGAACCGTTACACGGCGCGGGATGTTATCCCAGTTGCCCATAACATCTTCTTCTGTTTGCCCCATGGTGAAGGTTCCACCTTGTACAAACACAAGACCAGGGCCCAGACCCTGCTCCCTTGATTTAGCCACCTGGTAGCCACCCTGCTTGGAATCATTATAATTCCAGCCGGTAACATCAGATTGTTCTTTTTTGTTTTTGCCGAATAGCCCATTTTTACAAGAGGCGAATAAAGCGGCACAGGATAAGAGGATTACAAAATTTCTAACTTGCATGGTTGCTTTTTTTGTCTTTCGGTTGACACATGGATTTTTCACGTGCCTGCCAATGAAACCTTGAGTTTGAATGACTTTAACGGGTGCTTACCGTTATTATTGTGATCCAAAAAAGATTTAGAGGCAGTTTGCGAATATATATACATTAGCATAAAATATTTACGAGATTTTACGTTTATTATATGTAGAATTTACGATTCCCCTTCATGAAATTATCCCGAAACCTACTGTTTTTAAGTCTCCTAATGGTAATTGTGACCCAAACAAAGGCCCAGCGCAGCTATAATCCGGGTTCGGTTTTGGCTTCGGGTAATTTTTTCAGGGTGGGCGTACCTGCGGCCGGGGTCTATAAAATGGATGTTGCCTTTCTTAATTCATTGGGAATCACCGGTTCAATCCCTTCCTCTCAAATCAGGCTGTATGGAAACGGGGGCGGAATGCTCCCCGAAAATAATAGTTTTCAACCCATTGATGACCTCGAAGAAAATGCCATTTTGGTGTTTGACGGGGGCGATGGACAACTGAATGGTTCGGATTATGTTCTTTTTTACGCGCAGGGCCCGCACCACTGGACCAAAGACTCGCTGAACAAACAATTCCGCCACCAGAAAAACCTTTATTCCGACCTTTCTTATTATTATATAACCCTGGGGGGAAATGGCAAAAGGATCAGCACCCAGGTCAATGCCCCTGCCGGTGCCTTTACTGTAAACAGCTTTAATGAAAGGTTCTTTCATGAACTGGATTCGGTGAATTTCCTGAATAGCGGCAAAGAATGGTTTGGTGAAGAGTTTTCAAATACACCCGGCAAAACAGTTGTCCGCAATTTTAATCTTGCCCTGCCCGATCTTGTTCCGGGCCAGCCAGGCAGCATCATCTCCAGTCTGGCCGCCAGGTCAGTAAATGCGGCCAGCAGCTTTAATGTTGCAGTCAATAATGTGTCGCTCCAACAAATTGGCATAACACATATTTCAACCGGGCAATACGAAATTTTTGCCAGGCAGGCAGAATCGGCTAATGTTTTCTTCCCCCAGTCCAACCCTCAGATCACCTATACTTATTTTCCCGGAAGCTTTAACAGCCAGGGATGGCTGAACTGGTTTGAAATTCATGCGCGGAGGCAGCTTTTGTTACCCGCAGCCAGCCAGCTGGGGTTTCGTGACTGGAACAGTGTAGGACAGGGAAATGCTGAATTCCAGGTGGCTAATGCAGATGCCCAGTCCCAGGTTTGGGATGTCACCAACCCGCTTCATCCCGAAAGGATGCTCGCATCATTCAATGGGTCTTTGTTGCGTTTTTCCAATTCCACCAGCAGGTTAAGGGAATATATTGCCTTTTCCAGTCAATTCCTGTCTCCGGTGAATGCAGGTAAAGTGGCCAACCAAAACCTGCACCAGTCCACGCCAAAAGACTATTTAATCATCACCCATCCTGATTTTCTATCACAGGCCCATCGGCTTGCCCAGTTTCACCAGGATAAAAGCAACCTGGCAACGCTGGTTGTGACCACCGACCAGGTATTTAATGAATTTGCTTCAGGCATTCCCGACCCAACCGCTATCAGGGATTTTGTAAAAATGTATTACGACAGATATGGCAGCACCTGGACTCAAAAAGGAAAATACCTGCTGCTTTTCGGAAAGGCTTCTTTTGATTATAAACAAAGGCTCAAGAACAATACTAACTTGGTTCCTGCCTATGAAAGTTTCAGCTCGGTGGACCCTTTATCCACCTACACTTCCGATGATTTTTTTGGGTTTCTTGAAGATCAGGAAGACATCAATTCCGGTGTGATCATCAATACCCTCGATATTGGGATTGGAAGGGTACCTTCTAAAAATTTGGATGAGGCAAGGAATTTCATTGACAAAGTGATGGATTATCATCAACCACTTTCTTTTGGTCCGTGGCGGAACAATATGAATTTTATTGCTGATGATGAGGATTTTAACCTACACCTACAGGATGCTCAAGTACTTACCAGCACTGTGGCCACTACGGCGCCTGTCTTTAATCCCCAGAAAATTTACCTCGATGCTTTCCAGCAGGAAGGCGGTTCCTCGGGTGGGCGCTATCCCCAGGCCAATGTAATGATCAACAACAACATCTTCAATGGTACACTTATCTGGAATTATAGTGGCCATGGCGGTCCACAAAGGCTGGCAGAGGAAGTGGTGATCGATCAGTCCATCGTAAACAAGTGGAACAACCAATACCGGCTTCCGCTTTTTATTACAGCAACCTGCGATTTTGCGCCTTATGATAATCCTGTTGCGAATTCATTGGGTGAAAATTTATTGGTGCGCCCTAAAACGGGTGCCATTGCACTGATGACCACTACCAGGGTTGTTTTTGCTTACAGCAACAGGATCATGAACGATAATTACTTAAGGATCGCGCTTGAACCTAACGCCAGCGGCATTAATAAGTCGTTGGGTGAAGCCGTCATGGCTGCTAAAAATTATACTTACCAGACTTCGGGCGATATTACCAATAACAGGAAATTTGCTTTGCTGGGCGATCCTGCCATGACACTGGGATTCCCTAAGTTTTCGGTGAATGCCACCACGCTGAATGGAATTGATATTACTGCTGTTGCCGATACTGTAAAAGCAGCTGATTTTGTAACACTGGAAGGAGAGGTGAAAGACCTGAATGGCATTGTCATGCAGAATTTCCAGGGAACTGTTTTTCTTTCCCTTTTTGATAAACCCCGCGCTATTACCACACTAGGCAACGATGCCAACAGCCTGCCAGTAAGTTTCCAGGACCAGAGCGATGTGCTTTTCAGAGGTAAGGCCACGGCCAACAATGGAAAATTCAGTTTTAAGTTCAAGGTGCCGAGAGACATTAACTACCAGTATGGTAATGGAAAGATCAGCCTTTATGCCCATGATGCTGAAAAGGATGGAAATGGTTTTTCCCGGAACATTATAATAGGCGGACTCAGTTCCAACCCGGGAACGGATAATGTAGGTCCGGATATCAAAGCCTTTTTAAATGATGAAAAATTTGTCAATGGGAGCATCACCAATTCCAACCCCATTCTGATACTGAAGCTGAGTGATTCTTCCGGCATCAACACGGGAAGTTCGGGAATTGATCATGATATTGTGGCCACGCTTGATAACGATAATAACAATTATTTGATCCTGAATAATTTTTATGAATCCGACCTGGATAATTACCAGAAAGGCACGGTAAGGTTCCAGTTGCCGGAATTGGCACCTGGCCCGCATTCCCTGAAGATCAAGGCCTGGGATGTAATGAATAATTCTAGTGAATATATGCTTGATTTTACCGTGGTGGAAGAAGGCAATCTGAGGATCGATCATGTGCTCAACTATCCCAACCCTTTCACAACGCATACTGCTTTTTGGTTTGAACATAATTACCCAGGCACCGACCTGAACACCAAGGTGGAAATTTTCACCGTCAGTGGTAAATTAATTAAATCGCTGACCCGTACAATAAATACTGCCGGAAACCGTTCGATGGAGGTTGAATGGGACGGCCGCGATGAATTTGGTAACAAAATTGGTCGGGGCGTTTACATTTACAGATTACTTGTGAGAAGCTTCGATGGCAAAACCGCTCAAAAATGGGAACGCCTTGTAGTTCTTTAATATCGTGCAAATCATTAATTTTTACTTTTAACCAAAACGCTATAATTTCACACACTTTTTAAAGAAGAACTATGAAATCAACTGCATTAAAACTGATTGCTGCTGTTACGCTTATGCTTGCAGGCGTCGTACCCTCCGTTCAGGCCCAGGATAGAATCAACGTTGTAACTACGGCTGTTCCGTTTTTGCGCATTTCCCCTGACGCCCGCGCCGGTGGTATGGGCGATCTTTCACTTGCTACCAGTCCGGACGCGAGCTCCTCTTATTTCAATTTGGGAAAGGTGGTTTTCAATGAGTCAAACGCTGGCTTAAATCTTACTTATACGCCATGGTTGAAAAGACTGGTAAATGATGTTTACCTGGCTTCCATGTCCGGATTTTATAAATTAGACGAAAACTCTGCAATATCAGGTTCGCTGCGTTATTTTTCTCTGGGCAGTATCCAGTTCACTGATAATATGGGCAATGCCCTGAATACTTCCAATCCCCGCGAATTTGGTGTGGACCTTGGCTATTCAAGAAAGCTGTCTCCCAGAACCGGAATTGGTGTTGGATTGAAATACATTCATTCCAACCTCGCCAGCGGTTTTAGCAGCGGTGGAAATACTTACAAGCCAGGAAGCGCTGTTGCAGGTGATATTGGAATTTATCATACCCGCCAGAATGATGCAGGTGCAGGATGGGCATTCGGATTGGCACTGACCAACCTGGGTTCCAAGATCGCTTATACCGATAACGCCGATCAGAAAGATTTTATTCCTGCCAACTTTGGTATCGGAACCACCTATACCGCTGTAATGGATGAAAGCAATAAACTCAGTTTTGGTGTTGACATCAATAAACTGCTGGTGCCCACGCCACCCGTTTCTACAGGTGATCCGGACCAGGATGCACAAAATCTTTCTGCTTACAGAAATAAAGGTGTGTTGAGCAGCTGGTTCAGTTCTTTCGGTGATGCCAATGGTGGTTTTTCTGAGGAAATAAAAGAATTTCAACTTTCTCTTGGTGCAGAATACTGGTATAACAACCAGTTTGCCCTGCGTGCAGGTTATTTTCATGAAGATAAAGACAAGGGCAATCGCAGGTATTTTACTGCAGGTGTTGGTATCAAATACAATGTTTTTGGTTTAAATTTTTCTTACCTGATCCCTTCAGGAAATGCAAACAACCAAAACCCTCTTTCCAATACACTTCGCTTTTCTTTAGTGTTTGATTTCGCTAATGAATAAACGATCATAAAACATTTTTTTATCGGGCGGCCCTTCTGGGCCGTTTTTTTTGCACTAATGACTCTGCACGAAGCCCTTACTTTTGCAAAAAAATATAATGGCAATCAGGATTGGTTCAGGTGTAGATTTTCACCAGCTGGCAGAAGGAAGGAAACTTGTGATCGGTGGTGTACACATCCCGCATGACAAAGGAGCGGTAGGACACAGCGACGCTGATGTTTTGCTGCATGCTATTTGTGATGCCGCATTGGGCGCCGCCTGCCTGGGTGATATCGGTCTTCATTTTCCTGATAACAGCAATGAATTTAAAGATATAGACAGCAGGATCCTGCTACAACGTACGGTTGAACTGGTTAGGAAAGAAGGATATAAAATCATTAATATCGACAGCACATTATGTCTGGAATCTCCAAAAATAAAACCTTATGTACCGCAGATGCAGGAAGTGATTGCTTCACTGGCCGGAATAGGAATCAAAGATGTTTCTATTAAAGCAACCACCACTGAAAAATTGGGTTTTGTAGGAAGAGAAGAAGGACTCATTGCTTACGCATCTATTTTATTGGAATCAATTTAACAGCTTTCCCTTCACTCAAACTTATCTTTATCAACATGGTGCTTAAGGTCAAAATTCGGAACACCTCACAAAATCCGCTTCCGGCTTATGCTACTTCCGGTTCTTCGGGACTGGATATTAAAGCAGCAGTGACAGAACCAGTTGTGTTAAAGCCAATGGAAAGAGCTTTGGTACCTACCGGTCTTTTTATAGAACTGCCGGACGGATTAGAAGCCCAGGTCAGGCCCAGGAGCGGACTTGCAGTAAAACAGGGCATTACCTGTTTGAACACTCCAGGAACCATTGATAGTGATTACAGAGGAGAAATTAAGGTTTTGTTGATAAACCTTTCGGCGCAGGAACAAATCATAGCGCCCGGTGACCGGATTGCACAAATCGTGATACAAAAATTTGAGAAGATCGAATGGGAAAGTGCAGACCAGCTTTCTGCTACTGAAAGAAATACAGGAGGTTTTGGTTCTACCGGAAAAAATTAAACTATGACAAGATTTTTATTGATCGTTTGCGTTGCAGGATTGTTTACCGCCTGCCGGTCTACAAGACCCATCCAGGTAGCCATTCAAAAAAAGGATACGACTTCTGTGGTGATCCTGAATCCTGCTCATAAAGATTCACTCCAGGTTGCAAGGCTTTTGTTAACGAAGCTGGATTCCACGCGCATTGAGTATAGCAGTTTTACCGCAAAGCTGAATGTTGATTACAGAGGAGGTGACGGAAAAAAACACAATGTAAATGCAAACATCAGGATGTTGAAGGATAGTGCGCTCTGGATCTCTGCCAATGCCATTCTGGGTATTGAAGCCATGCGTGTAATGGTAACAAGAGATTCGGTAAAACTACTGGATAAGATGAATAACATTTATACCGCGCGCAGCATCGATTATTTACAGGAAGTCACTTCACTTCCACTTGATCTGAGCACCTTGCAGGAACTGATCATCGGCAACCCGGTGTTTGTAGATTCCAATGTTGTTTCCTATTCAACCGGGAGCAACTATCTCTCATTTTTAAGCATTGGTGAATGGTTTAAAAACCTGGTAACACTTGACCTGAATAATAACCTGCTGCACAGCAAGCTGGATGATGTAAATATTACGAGGAGCAGGACTGCCCAACTTGACTATGCAAATTTTGAAAATAAGAAGGGTATGAACTTTTCCACGCGGAGAAGAATCATTGTGGTGGAAAAGACCAGGCTGGAGATTGATCTTGATTTTAAACAATTTGATTTTAACCAGCCGGTAAGTTTTCCATTCTCGATCCCTAAAAATTATGAGCGCAAATAAAATTTTATTAGCTTAAATCCGTTATCGGATTAACCTTAAAAGTCCAGGTATGAAAAAACTATCCATTATCCTGCTCTGCTTTTTAAGTTTCCATCTGGCCTCGGCCCAGCCGCAACAGGATAAAGTTCGGATGGAAAGAGAAAGGCAGGAGATTCAGAACGAGATCAAAGCGCTTCAGTCCAACCTGAACAAAGTAAAGGGAATGAAGAAGGAGTCCCTGGCAAAATTGCAATTGCTCCAGCGCAAACTGCAACTGCAGGATCGACTGATCGGCAACATTAATAAAGAGATTAAACATATCAACAACGATATTTATGTAAGTAACCTTGAAGTGAACAGGCTGAACCGCCAGCTGGATACATTGAAACAGGAATATGCAAAAAGCGTTCAATACGCTTACAAGAATAAAAGCAATTATGATTTTCTGAATTTTATTTTTTCTGCCAATAATTTTAATGATGCGGTAAAAAGGGTTTCTTACCTCAAATCTTACAGGAACTACCGTCAGCAGCAGGTGGCGAATATTCATGAAACTCAGGCCCTGATCGGAAAGAAAAAACAACAATTGCTCGGAAAGCAGTCGCAGAAAAAGTCTGCATTGCAGAACCAGCAAAAAGAACTTTCAGCATTGGCCGAACAGAAAAAAGAAAAGGATGCAGTTGTCAATAAGCTACAGTCAGAAGAAAAAAACCTTGGCAAGCAATTAAGTACAAAACGTAAAAGAGATAGTCAGTTAAAAAATCAGATCACAGCTGTAGTAAGAAGAGAGATCGAAGCGGCACGTAAAGAAGAAGCAGCAAGGATTGCCGCTGCTAAAAAGAAAGAAGCGGAAGCGGCAAAAACCTCCACTACAACTGCTGTCACTACTCCGGTGAAAACAACTGCTGCACCGGCAAAAAAGGAAAGCTACCTTACGCTGAATGAAGGACAAAGCAGGCTGGCAGCCAGTTTTGAAAGAAACAGAGGCGGACTTCCCTGGCCTGTAGATAATGGACTGGTTAGTATCCCATTTGGAACAAGTAAGGTGGGCAGGCTGGATTTCGACAATCCAGGCATCACGATCTCAACACCTTCAGCTGGTACCACAGTAAAAACTGTTTTTGATGGTGAGGTCAGTGCAGTATCCAACACAGGTGAGGGAATGATGGTGATGATCCGTCATGGGAAATATTTTACTGTGTACAGTAATCTTTCAAGTGCAAGTGTAAGCAAAGGTGATATAGTAAAAACGGGTCAGGCGATTGGTCGTACTGCGCAGGCAGATGATGGTTCAGGTGGGCAGTTGGATTTTATGTTGATGATTGAATCCAAGAATGTGAACCCATCTCCGTGGCTGAGGAAGTAGTAAAGGTGAATGGTCAATGGTCAATGACCCTTCACCATTCACCTCTGACCCTTCCCCATCACACCTCCACATGACTCAGCACTTCATCATACAATTTTTCGTAGAGCGGAATGATACGATTGATATCAAAAGTTTTTGCGTGTTCGGCAGCATTTCTTTTAAATTCCTCAAGACGCTCAGGATCTTCAAGGATGTCCAGGGCATACCTGCTCATGGTTTCAACATCCCCCACATTTCCCATAAATCCTGTTTTTCCGTCGATCATGATCTCGGGCAAACCACCTGCATTGGTAGAAACTACAGGAACACCTGAAGCCATGGCTTCCAGTGCCGCCAGTCCAAAACTTTCATATTCTGAAGTCAGCAGGAAAAGATCAGCAATTGCCAGGATATCTTCCATTTGTTCCTGCTTTCCAACAAAAATAGTGTCGTCACAAATGCCCAGTTGCCTGCTCAGGTCTTCAGCTGTTGTTCTTTCAGGGCCATCACCTACAAACAGCAATTTGGCGGAAATATGTTTTCTCACCTCATTAAAGATCCGCACTACATCCTGTACTCTTTTAATTCGCCGGAAGTTGGATACGTGTAATAAAATTCTTTCTCCATTGGGAGCGATCACTTTTTTAAATGCATCAATAGGTTTACGCGTGAACCTTTGAACATCAACAAAATTGTGTATCACTTCAATCGGCTTTTCTATTTTAAACGTTTTAAAGGTCTCATCACTTAAATTCCGTGATACCGCTGTAATGGCATCACTCTGGTTTATGGAAAATGCAACAACTGGCGCATAGGTCTTATCTCTTCCAACCAGTGTAATGTCTGTTCCATGCAAAGTGGTGATCACAGGGATATGAATCCCTTCAAGTTCAAGGATCTTTTTCGCCATATAGGCAGCCGAGGCATGCGGAATGGCATAATGCACATGTAAAAGCTGGAGGTTGTTGTTTTTAATAACATCCACCATGGTGCTGGCTAAAGCCGTTTCATACGGAGGATAATCGAACAGGGGATAAGTGGGCACCTGTACTTCATGATAAAAAATATTAGGAATAAATCCATTCAGCCTTACCGGTTGCTGGTAGGTGATGAAATGGATCTGGTGACCTTTCTGTGCCAGTGCCTTGCCTAATTCTGTTGCCAGAACGCCGCTCCCGCCAAATGTTGGATAACAAACAATACCGATGATCATTCAATTCAATTATATAACTAAGGTAAAAACAAAATCTTCACCCGATTGTTCGATTTATTTAAAGTTGATTTCAGCCTGCCTTTTTAATTAATTTTAACCCTATGAAGTATTTTTTGTTCCTTCTTTTCATTTCTTCCTTTTCTGCCGTGTTAAAGGCCCAGGATGTTGATTCCCTATTTATAAGAAAACTGGCCGATCAGGTGCTCGTGAATGGAAGGGCTTATGAAGACCTGCGTCATCTGACCAAAAAAATAGGGCACAGGCTCGCAGGTTCCAAAGGCATGGTTGCTTCTGAGCTTTGGGCTGAAGCAACCATGCTTGCTTTGGGTGCTGATTCAGTATGGAAGCAACCTTGCATGGTTCCTTACTGGGTGCGTGGCGGTAAAGACGCAGCACAGGCAACGTTCAGGGTGAATGGAAAAACCAGGACCAGATCTCTGGATGTGATCGCACTGGGCAATTCCATGGGTTCCATGAAACCACTGAAAGCAGAAATTATTGAAGTAAAAAGTTTTGAAGAATTGGAATCCAGAAGTGCTGAAGTAAAAGGCAAAATAGTTTTTTATAATTATGCTTTTGATCCAAAGCCCATCGGAACTTTCCGGTCCTACAGCGATGCCGTTCAATACCGTGGTTCTGGTCCTATACGTGCTGCACAACACGGTGCGGTTGGCGTCATTGTGCGCAGTATGTCGCACAGCACCGATAATTTTCCGCATACGGGTTCTACAAGGTATGTTGACACTCTCCCCAAACTGCCTGCGCTAGCAATAGGATTGCAGGATGCAGACTGGCTGAGCGCGCAGGTGAAAAAGGAAAAAACAATGGTTACTATGAAAACCTATGGCAGGTTCAAACCAGATACAACGGGTAACAATATCATTGCTGAATTAAGAGGAACGGAATTTCCTGATGAATACATTACGGTTGGCGGCCACCTGGATAGCTGGGATGTAGGCGAAGGTGCGCACGATGATGGCGCAGGTTGTGTACAGACCATTGAAATACTCAGGGCATTTAAAGCGCTTGGTTACAAACCAAAAAGAACCATCAGGTTTGTGATGTTTGCCAATGAAGAAAATGGTTTGCGCGGCGGAAATAAATATGCCGATGAAGCAAAGGCCAAAGGTGAAAAACATGTGTTTGCACTCGAAAGTGATGCAGGTGGATTTAGTCCGCGTGGCTTCGACATTACTGCCTCTGCAATGCAATTCAATAAGATCCTTTCATGGAAACCACTGCTATCTGCTTATGGAAGCCATGATTACAATCCTGGTGGCGGCGGTGCAGATATCGGTCCGTTGAACCGTGCATTGGGAACACCAATGGCAGGTCTCCGACCAGATTCGCAAAGGTATTTCGACTATCACCATGCACGCAACGATGTTTTTGAAGCGGTGAATAAAAGAGAATTGTTGCTCGGGGCCATCAATATGGCCGCATTGATCTACCTCGTAGACCAGTATGGATTGTGAGGGAAAATAGGTGAAAGGAAAAGGAATTAGGTGCAAGATGCATGCCCAAACCCCTAACCTCCAAACTCTACACGTCAAACCCTCAACCCTTTATCTTTGCCGACCATGACGGAGTTTTCACACGACAACATAAAACCATTTTCAGTAGAAGGTTCCAAAAAAGAACAGGTGGGCAGCATGTTTGATAAGATCGCCCCGCGCTATGATTTTATGAACCGCTTCCTGAGTGCAGGCATAGATGGAATATGGCGAAAAAAAGCCATTGGATACTTTAAGAATGATGCCCCTCAAAAATTGCTGGATGTTGCTACCGGTACGGGGGAAATGGCGATCCTGGCTGCAAAGATCCTGAAGCCGGCAACAATTATCGGAATTGACATCTCCGAAAAAATGCTGGAGATCGGAAGGGCAAAGATTGAAAAACAACAACTTGGAACAAATATTGCACTTTACGGCGGCGACGGTGAAACAATAAACTTTCCCGACAATACGTTTGATGGCGTGATGGTTGCCTTTGGTGTGCGCAATTTCGAAAACCTTGAAAAAGGACTTTCAGAAATTCTAAGGGTATTAAAACCGGGTGCTCAGCTGGTTGTACTCGAATTCAGTAAACCAAAATTGCCCGGTGTCAGGCATTTTTATAACCTCTATATGGAAGTGATTGCACCCCGCATAGCAGGTTGGTTCAAACAGAATAAAAAAGCTTACCAGTATCTAAATGCATCTGCAAAAGCTTTTCCAGAACGTCGGCAATTTGTAGAAATAATAAACAACTCGGGCTTTTCCGATACCTTATTTAAACCGCTAAGCTTAGGAATATGTTGTATTTACAGTGGAAGAAAACCAGTAAGTTGATTAGAAAAGGTCTTATCCTCTTTTTATTATTTTCAATTTCTTTGGGATCCAGAGCGCAGCGTGTTTTACACCAGGAAGAACATGATCTGAAACCTTATTATTTCGGAATTACACTTGGTGTTAACAGTGCAAAATTTAAAACACATCTTGATCCTTATTTCCTGAACCAGGACAGCATCATGGTGGCCGAACCTACCAATGCAGGTGGTTTTGCCCTTGGTTTGCTGGCTACATTAAGACTCAACGAAAGGTTTGAATTCCGTTTCAATCCCCAGCTAATGTTCACGGAAAGAAACTTGTTGTACAAATTAAATCCTGCCCATCCCGGTGACCTCGACATGGGCCACCAGGTGATAAAAAAAGTAGAGTCTGTAATCACCACTTTCCCTTTTCATTTAAAATTCAGGTCTGACAGGATCGGAAATTTCCGCGTGTACATTCTTGGTGGAGGAAAGTTTGATATTGACCTTGCTTCCAATGCAAAAGCCCGGCGCGCTGATGATATGGTGCGCATCCAGCGATTTGATTATGGCATTGAAGCGGGCATGGGTTTTAATTTTTATTTTCCAAGCTTCATCCTTTCACCCGAAATTAAATTCAGCAACGGCCTGGGTAATCTCCACGACAGAAATGAAGCATTGAAATATTCCAGAGTGCTGGAAGGCATTCAGTCCCGCATGATCATGTTTACGATTCATTTGGAAGGATAGAGGTGGATGGGTGAATGGGTCAATGGTCAATGGTCAATCACCGTTGTCCGGGGAATTTATTTGATTTCGATGAAACGCGCAATGGTTCTGGCGTTGTTGATGATTACTTAAACCGGGCCTTATATTTTGTAGTTGCAATAACCTAATGGAGTTTCTTGCCAGACAGCAGCGCTATCATAAATGCATCTTCCACCTTTTTTCTTGAAAAAAAAGGTGGCAAAAATTCAAGCGCAATCAATGCGTAACAGTCTGTTTTTATCAGATACCTTCGGGTGATTGCGCAAGGGAGCGCACCGAAAAATGAAAACAGGTGCAACTCCATGCGATCTGATTGTGCAAGCGTTCTTCGCGCTGTATTGCTCCACCTTAGGGTTAAAGATTTCTTAGGAAAAATCAGGAGCAATAAGGCGCACACAACCACCCAAATGTGATAAGATGATGTGCCTGGAATTTCATTTTGTGAGGAAACCTGGATCTATTTGACACCAGTAGCTGCCTAAGCTGCCTAATTCCCCGCAGGATTTATTCTGAAGATGATCGTAAGCATTGCTGAAGCCTATTGTTTTGCCTGGCTTTAGTCACCACGGGGAATTCAGCAGCGGGGCAGGTAAGAGGCCCGCTGGCCTGCGGCAAAATATCTTAACTAAAAGCGATGTTTGATTTTTACCGGACAACAGTGATTGCCATTCACCATTGACCATTGACTTTTCACCATTGCCAATCATTATTGAAGCGCCTTTCTTAAATCCATCACCGCTTCAGGATCGATATGGGCATTGAAATAACTTTCTTCTGTTTTTACAAAAGAAGGATGGATGAATGTCATTGCAGATTGTAATTTACTTCTTAGAGAAGAATGAAATTCCACCGCTCCTGTTTGATCTGCAAGTTCCCGGATGTTTTCTTTCCTGACTCCGCTACCTGGCATAATTACGATCCTTTCGTTCGCAGTTTGTATTAATTCTTTGATCATTTCCATGCCTTCAGGTGCAGTAAGCTGCTGGCCGGAAGTAAGCAGGCGGCTGCAACCTATTTCAATCAATTGTTCAAGCGCCATCCATGGATCCCTGCATCTGTCAAACGCGCGGTGAAAACTCACTTCCATAGGATAAGCTGATTCCACCAGTTTTGATGTTTTTCGAATGTCTATGTTTCCATCTTTTTCCAACAATCCTGTTACAATTCCATCACAACCCAACTCCCTTGCAAGCACTACATCAGCGTGCATGATCTTAAACTCTGCATCATTGTAAAAAAAATCTCCCCCACGCGGGCGGATGATCGGAAAAATGGGAATTGAAAAATGTTCCCTGCACAAACGCATCATTCCTGCGGAGGGTGTAGTTCCGCCATCGCCAAGTGCTGCGCAAAGTTCAATTCTGTCGGCACCGCCTTCAACGGCATTTTTTGTGGTGTTAAAATCTGCTGTTGCAATTTCAATGATGTATTTCAATAAATTTATTTTGATGTTAATCGTAAACAGATTTTGCCTTGAACACTTTACTACCCTCCATGGTGTGCACGGCATAGGTAAAACCCTTTTGTAAGGCATAACCTCCATGTGCCCCTTTTTTATTTATGGCAATAAAGCCTACCTGGAGCTCTTTTGCTTTTGCGCCACGCAACCGGATGATCCTTTCAACAGTGAATTTACAGGCAGCCTGTGGACTATAACCCTGGCGCATGAGTTCCACTACAGTGTGCGCACCACAAATGCGTACTACTTCCTCCCCGACGCCGGTGGCTGTGGCAGCACCGATCTCATTGTCGATAAACAAACCGGCACCAATGATTGGAGAATCTCCCACGCGTCCCCTCATCTTAAATGCCATTCCGCTAGTGGTACATGCACCACCAAAATTTCCATTGACATCCATGGCGATCATTCCAATCGTATCATGGTTATCAATTTGACCCTGTTTTTTCAGAAGTTCAGGAATCACCATAGGATCATAGTCTGCATTTTTCAACCATTCCCTGTATGCTTTTGCTGATTGTTCCGTCAGGAGGTTTTCAATTTTGAAACCCTGCTGGATGGCAAATTGTTGTGCCCCTTCCCCCACCAGTTGCACATGGGGTGTTTTTTCCATAACCAGTCTTGCTACTTTGATCGGGTGCTTAATGCCTTCCAGGAACATTACTGCACCGCAGTTTCCTTTTTCATCCATAATACAGGCGTCCAGTGTTACCTTGCCATCACGGTCGGGAAAACCGCCATATCCCACACTCTGATCTTTAGGATCGGCCTCAGGAATTTGCACGCCTGACTCCACTGCATCAACCGCCCGGCCACCGCTGGCAAGCGTTTTCCATGCAACCTGGTTAGCTAAAACATTAGGAGCCCAGGTTGAAATAACAATCGGATTATTTTTGCTGAGTTTTTCTGCATAACCTTGTTTAAATAATAAGGAAAGCGAACCAAGGGAAGTGAATTGAATAAACCGGCGCCTGTTGAACATTTGTCGTACAATGTTTGATTGTTCCTGAATGGATATGAAACTATTGAAATAAAATAAAAATAAGCGAAATGATTCTTTTGATGGACATGCCGAATTTTTCGGATCCCGGTGTAATTACAGCCTTACTTACTTTAACTGTTCTTGAAATAATTCTTGGAGTAGATAATATCATTTTCATTTCCATTGTTTCCAATAAACTGCCTGAAGCACAACAACCCAGGGCAAGAACCATAGGACTGGCACTGGCCATGATCTTCCGGATCATATTGCTGCTTACCATTACCTGGATCATCCGGCTGACAGACCCGGTATTCACCATTGGATTCCTTAAGGATGAGGGTCAGCCGTTGGGAATTAGCTGGAAAGACATTATTTTAATTGCCGGCGGTATATTTCTTCTGATAAAAAGTACCCTGGAAATTCATCATAAACTTGAGATTGCGCATAAGCCTGCCACCACCATCGCCCCTACTTCTTTTATGGCCGTAATTATCCAGATTATTCTTGTGGATGCGGTTTTTTCTTTTGATTCGATTTTAACTGCCATCGGACTTGCAGAGAATGTGATCATCATGATCACGGCTGTTGTAATCTCCATGGTGATCATGATGTTGTTTGCTTCAACAATCAGCCGGTTCATCAATAAAAATCCTTCACTTCAAATTCTGGCACTGTCCTTTCTGATCCTGATCGGTGTGATGCTGGTCGCGGAAGGATTTCACGAGGAAATCAATAAAGCCTATATCTATTCAGCCATCGCCTTTAGTCTGATTGTCGAGCTGGTCAATATGCGTATGAGAAAAAAACATGCGCAGGTAGATCTTACGAAAACCGACATCGACCTAAAATGACTTCTTGTCTAACTAAGAAAAGGTACACTATTTGATGTTTAAACATTAATTAGTAAATTGAGTTATTATGAGAATAGAAATTATTTCAGGAAGCCCCAGAAAGGTCAGCGTTACACGCCGCGTAGCGGTTCACCTGCATAAGCTGTTGTCCGCTACAGAAGGAATTGAAGCCGGATTGATCGATCTGCGCGATCATCAGTTACCGATGATACAAAAAGTTTTGACTTCTCCAGCCGATGCGCCCGAAGCATTCCGTGATGTGGCTGAGCGGATGTTCCAGGCAGATGCCTATATTATTGTTACACCGGAATACAATGGCAGCTACTCCCCTGCCATGCAAAATCTTTTTGATCATTTTCCAAAAAGACACCACAAAGCATTTGGACTGGTGACAGCTTCACCTGGTGCGCTGGGTGGTATGCGCGCGGCCATGCAACTCCAGCAATTTGTATTGGCTTTGTTTGGCATTCCTTCGCCCTACATGCTCATTACTCCAGCAGTTGAGAAAAAATTTGATGCTGAAGGTCACTTGCTGGATCCTACTTTCCAGAAAAACATTGATCATTTCATTATAGAATTTCTTTGGCTGGCAAGGAAGGTGGCTGAAAAGGAACTGGTACATTCCATTTAATGGATCATTTATTACGCCTATGATCACCTGCGTTTTTATTACGCCGGATCTTTCCTGCCCTTTACATTTTCACAACATAAAAAATAAATGACATGAATACCGTAATTCATAAAGCAGATTCCCGTGGCCTGGCAGACCATGGATGGCTGAAATCGTTTCATACATTTTCTTTTGCCGGATACCACGATCCTTCCCGCATGCATTTTGGGTTGCTGAGGGTATTGAACGATGATTCCGTAGCGCCGGGGATGGGTTTTGGAAAACACCCGCATGATAATATGGAGATTATTTCCATTCCTCTTGATGGTGCGCTGGAACATAGTGATAGCATGGGAAATGTTGCCGTGATCAAAAAAGGTGATGTTCAGGTTATGAGCGCCGGCACGGGTGTGGTGCATTCTGAAAAAAACCATAGTGATGCAGCTGAAGTAAAATTTCTTCAGATTTGGGTTTTTCCAAATAAAAAAAATGTAAAGCCGCGTTATGATCAGCAAACCTTTCCGGAAGATGCAATTAAAAACCAACTGGTTACTATTGTTGCTCCTATGGGAAATACAGAAGGTGTGAACATTCACCAGGATGCGTGGTTTAGTCTGGGCAGTCTTGATAAAGGCACTCAAATCAATTATTCACTGCACAAAAAAGATAATGGTCTGTATGCTTTAATCCTTGAGGGAGATGTCAAAATCAATGACACAATTCTTAACCGGCGGGATGGAGTGGGGATCAGCATTCCTGAAGATGTTTCCATCGAAGCAATAAACGATGCACGTATTTTATTAATGGAAGTCCCAATGACATTACCATGAAAATTCATTCAGAACTTCAGCATTTCAATGTAGGTCCTTTTAAAGTAAAACAACCATTACCCAACAGTCTTGTTAATGGCTTGAGTCCGTTTCTTCTGTTGCACCATGCCGGGCCTTCTTTCCATGCACCCGGCTCAATCAATACAAGACTGAGTCCGCATCCGCATCGTGGCTTTGAGCCTGTAACCTTTTTATTTAGTGGAGGCTTGCATCATAAGGACAGCACAGGTGCAGAAGGCTGGCTGTATTCTGGTGATGTGCAATGGATGACAGCTGGTAGAGGCATCATTCATAGTGAGGGACCTTCAGAAGCCTTTGCAGAAACTGGTGGCACAATGGAATTGATACAGCTTTGGGTCAACCTGCCAAGGAATCACAAAATGTCAGCACCACGTTATCAGGATTTGAAAGCTGATAAAATTCCGGTGGTAACCGCAAATGGATTCAGCACAAAAGTGGTTGCAGGGAATTATGCATCAGTTGCAGGCCCTGCCGAAACCTTTACTCCTATTGATGCTTTTATGGTGGAGTTTAAAGCAGGCGGTGCTGCTGCCTATACCATTCCCCAATTTTTTAATGGGATCATTTATGTATTAAATGGTTCCGTTTTGCTGGATGGTTCAAAAATTGATGGTTTGGAGATGGCTGTTTTTGAAGGAACAGGCAGAACCATTGAACTGGAAGCATTATCCGATGGCAAGCTGCTCTTTCTTTCAGGCGCGCCGATCGAAGAACCTGTGGTGAGTTATGGTCCTTTTGTAATGAATTACCAGGGCGAAATCAAACAGGCCATGCTGGATTATGAAACAGGAAAAATGGGAAAACTTGATTTTTAAATAAATTATTTGATGATGGAAACAAGAACTTCATTTACAGAGGCCCACCTGGAAAATCAATTGTGGGCAAATGAACTGGACTTTTATCGCGAAGAGATCGGGATCTTTGAAAAACACCTGGAAGGTATGGTCTCTCTTCGTGAGAATAAAATTACCGCAGATAAAGCCAGTGTTTTTCAAAACCAGTTTGCAAGGTTTCGTGACCGGATCAATCTACTTGAAGCGGAACTGAATGCTGCGCAGGTAAAAATGGCTCAGTATGCAAAAGATGCCCAGAAAGATCTCGATGCTGTAAATGTAGGCGACCATTATCAGTTTCGTCAAAAAGTAGAGCAATTCAAAAAGGAGTTTGAAACAATAAAGCAGGATTATAAAAACTTTGAAAGCCAGGAATGACATAAGCTGCGCACCAACTGGATTTTATTAACCAAAAATTTAGTGCAATCATTCGGGCATGCGCTAAATTTGGTTAAATCCCTGGCGCCATGTATAATATTTTCTTTGCAATTATTTTATTTCTGATCAGTGCTGTTGCTCAAGCTCAAAACCTTCCGATCAATATCATTCCCCAACCCGTTTCGGTTCAGCGCGGAAATGGAAATTTCACCATCAGCAAAAAAACGGTTATTGCTGTCCGTGATGAAGAAGATAAAAAGGCAGCGCATTTTTTTAACAGCTACCTGAAACAGTTTTACGGTTTTGAGCTTGACATCGATAAACAGGAAAGCAAAAATTATATCCGGATCAATACGAGAAAATTTATCCAGGCACCAGGAAAAGATGCCTACCAGATGGAAATAAATAATGATGGTGTTTCCATTGATGGCGATACCTATGCAGGCAGCTTTTACGGAATACAATCATTGATCCAATTGCTTCCCCTGCCAGCGGAAAGAACCCAGCTGATTCAGCAAAATCTTATTGTACCTCATGTTACCATCAGGGATGAACCGCGATTCAATTATCGGGGAATGCACCTGGATGTGGGAAGACATTTTTTTAATGTGGCCTTCATAAAAAAATACATTGATTACCTGGCACTGCACAAGATGAATTTCTTTCACTGGCATCTTACGGAAGACCAGGGATGGCGCATTGAAATAAAAAAATACCCGGCATTGATTCAAACTGCCGCATTCCGTGATGGTACCATTATCGGCCGTTATCCTGGCATTGCAAATGACAATACACGTTACGGAGGATATTATACGCACGAAGAGATCAGGGAAGTGGTGCAGTATGCCACTTCACGACATATCACCGTAATCCCGGAAATTGAAATGCCGGGGCATTCCTCCGCAGCCATTGCTGCCTATCCATGGTTAAGTTGTTTTCCGGAAAAACCTACTACCATTCCTACACATCCTTCTAAAGAAAGTAAAATCAAACAAGCCAATGGCGTGAATAAACTCGTACAGGAAACATGGGGTGTATTTGAAGACGTTTATTGTGCAGGCAAAGATTCCACTTTTGTATTTTTAGAAGATGTTCTCGATGAGGTGTTGGAGTTGTTTCCATCCAAATACATTCACATCGGTGGTGATGAAAGTCCGAAAGCTCACTGGAAAAAATGTCCGCAATGCCAGGAGCGAATAAAAAAAGAAGGGTTAAAAGATGAACATCACCTGCAGAGTTATTTTGTACAGCGCATTGAAAAATACCTGAATGCAAAAGGCCGGATCCTGATTGGATGGGATGAAATACTGGAAGGCGGACTTGCGCCAAATGCAGTGGTGATGAGCTGGCGCGGAGAGAAAGGTGGGATTGAAGCAGCAAAACAGGATCACCAGGTAATCATGACACCACAGAAACCGGTTTATTTTGATCATACACAAACCAGAACAGAAGATTCGGTGGTAATCGGTGGTTACAACAACCTTGAATCTGTTTACAATTACGAACCCGTTCCAAAAGAACTTCCAGAAGAAAAAGAAAAATTTGTGTTAGGTGCACAAGCCAATGTGTGGACAGAATACATGCGCTATCCTTCCAAAGTTGAATACATGGTTTTTCCCCGCATGAGTGCATTATCAGAAGTTTTGTGGACAAGCCGTGATAACAGGAACTGGAATGCATTTGAGCAAAAGCTGATGATGCAATTCAAGCGATTTGATTTATGGAAAGTACATTATTCCAAAGCCTATTTTGATCTGAAGGTTTCCATTCAACCCACAAAAAATTTTAATGGGGTAAGCATCACCGCAGAACCAAGAGACAATAGTGGCATGATTCAACTTGTAAAAAAAGGACAGTCCGCAGAAAAATTTTCCAGTCCGTTCTTGATCAAAAATACCAGCGATTTTGAAATTCATTATGTAAGGGAACAACAAGTGGTGAATAAAGTGCCGCTTGCTTTTTCTTTCAATAAGGCAACAGGTAAAAAAATTTCCATTACTAAAACGCCCAACTCTATGTACCCGGGACAGGCAGGCGCATTTAGCCTGGTGAATGGAATCGTTGCGCCCCGTGGACTTGGTTATCCCGACTGGATGGGCTGGATTGGGGATGACGTAGAAGCATTGATCGATCTGGGCAAGAAAAACAGTTTTTCAACCGTAAAACTGCATACCATCGACCAGAATGGCAGTTGGATCTACCTTCCAAAATCTGTTGAAGTATATTCTTCCAACGATGGCAAAAAATTTACCCTGGTTGGGCGCACATCCGATTTTGTAAAATCAGAAGGCACCCTTGGCTGGATGACCGTCAAATTTCCTATAAAGTCCGCCCGCTATATAAAAGTTATCGCAAAAAATAATGGGATCATTGCTGAGGGAAAACCCGGAGGCGGCAGCAAAGCCTGGATCTTCGCAAGTGAAATTCAGGTAAATTAGTGCGGTTTTGCGGTAATAACAGCGATTAATTGCGGTATTAAGCGCATTCTGACTATCTTTAAGTACATAAAATTATCATGACGGATATCAACCTGATCGATGCTTTTGAAAGAATTCCGGTAAAGATATTTGACGAAGCCAGGTCCGGATCTGCCTTTGCTGCCGCTGAAATTGCCAAATTAATCCGCGAAAAACAGGATAAAGGAGAAAATGTGGTTTTAGGTCTTGCGACAGGATCAACGCCTAAATCTTTATATGCCGAACTGGTAAAATTGCACCGAGAGGAGGGATTGAGTTTCCGCAATGTGATCACATTCAACCTTGATGAATATTATCCCATCGAAAGAGATGCCTGGCAGAGTTACAACAGCTTCATGCACCGGCTTTTGTTCCACCATGTAGATATTGATCCTGTGAACATTCACATTCCTGATGGCACGCTTCCCAAGGAAGACATTAAAAAGCATTGTGTTGCTTATGAAAAGAAAATTGAAGAAGCAGGAGGAATTGATCTGCAGGTGCTGGGGATCGGAAATAATGGGCACATTGGGTTTAATGAACCTGGCTCCAGCCTTTTCTCACGCACAAGACTGATCAACCTCGAAAACAGTACGCGATTGGCCAATGCTTATGAATTTGCAAATATTTCAGAAGTGCCCCGATTGGCTTTAACCATGGGGATCAGCACCATCATGAAGGCAAGAAGGATCATCCTGATGGCCTGGGGACCTTCAAAGGCCGGAGTTGTGCAAAAATCTGTTGAAGGTCCGGTGACTGAAACTGTTCCTGCCAGTTTGCTTCAGCAGCACCATGATTGCACTTTTATTATTGATGAAGTCGCTGCCTCAGAATTAACCCGTTTTAAATCGCCATGGTTAACCGGCGAAATTGACTGGACGTCAAAAATGATCAAGAAGGCTGTGGTAAACATGGCTCTGAAACTTAAGAAACCCATCCTTTCACTCACCAACAATGATTATAACGAGTATGGATTAGGTGACCTGATTGTTGAAGAAGGCGACGCTTACGAGATCAACCTGCAGGTATTTTATATGCTGCGCGATTCGATCACCGGCTGGCCTGCAGGAAAACCTGACGCACATCTTCCGACCCATCCGGAAAGGTCAGAGCCTTATCCAAAAAAAGTGATCATCTTCTCTCCTCACCCGGATGATGATATTATTAGCATGGGCGGCACCTTTCAGCGTTTGCATGACCAGGGGCATGATGTTCATGTGGCTTACCAGACTTCAGGAAATATTGCGGTTACAGATGAATTTGTTACGCGGTTTCTGGATTTTGCAGTGGGCTTTGAAGCCATTGCGGGCATCAACAATAATAAATCAGCTTCCATTCTTCATGATGTGCGGCATTTCATTCATAATAAGAAATCAAACCAGATCGATACAGACCAGATCAGGGCCATTAAAGGTTTGATCAGACGGTGTGAAGCAAAAGCAACCTGTCGTTCTGTTGGGATTTCGGAAGGAAATGTGCATTTTCAGAACCTTCCATTTTATGAAACAGGCACCATAGAAAAAAATCCTATGGGCGAAGAGGATGTGAGGCTCACAATGGAATTGCTCAGGGAAATCGAGCCACAACAAATCTTTTGTGCCGGTGATCTTGCAGATCCGCACGGTACCCATAAAGTTTGTCTTGATGTTGTTTTTGAATCTCTGAAAAGGATCAAAAAAGAGGGTGATGACTGGGTTAAAGGCTGCTGGCTGTGGTTGTATAAAGGCGCCTGGCAGGAATGGAATATTGATGAAATTGAAATGGCAGTTCCAATGAGTCCGGACCAGGTGGCGAGAAAGCGTTACGGAATATTTATTCACCAGTCGCAAAAAGATATGGTTCCTTTCCAGGGAAGCGATTCACGCGAATTCTGGCAGAGAGCAGAAGAAAGAAATGCAGCAACAGCTAACCTCTATGCACAGTTGGGATTAACGCATTATGCTGCTATGGAAGCTTTTGTACGCTGGCATTATTAGGAATTCTATGGCGATATGAAAGTCTTTTTCACTTTTTTCCAATTTCCATGGACTATTTTTGCCGGCTTCGTGAATAAAACTTCAACATACGGGGATTTTACATGGCGGGATGCTTTTAAACTACCTTCCTTAAAAACCAGGCTGATCATTGGATTGGTGCTCATTATATGGGTAATGGTTACCTTTCCATTTTTCTTTCAATTCATTGAACAACGAAGGGGAAGTACTTTATCAGATCCATTGCTGGAGCTACTGCCAGCGCGTGATATGTCGATTCCCATTTTTGCGATGATCTGGTCCATTACCATACTGATTGCAATCCGATCTTTACAGAATGCAAAACTTTTTATGGTTTGTATGTATGGATTTATCCTGGTAAGTCTGACGCGTTTTGCTTCCATTCTTTTGTTTCCTTTGGAGCCACCAGTTGGACTGATTCCACTGGTAGATCCGATCGTAAACAGGTTCTATGGAGAAAATTATATTACCAGGGATCTATTTTATTCGGGGCATACCGCCACCCAATGTCTATTTTTTTTATGCTTTCGTCGAAAATATGACCGTCTCATAGGGCTTTTCTGTACCATTGCAGTTGGTTTTTTGGTATTGGTTCAACACGTCCATTATACCATTGATGTAATTGCAGCTCCCGTTTTTGCATATATCTGTTATTTCATAGCAAGGAAAATTGTAAATTCGGCGCAGACCCATCCTAAAACCTTGAAGACGACAGGTTATAAAATGTAATCTCAAAAACAAACAAATCTTCTTGTATATCATAAAATATAGGCTATGAACAGACTGCAAGTACCGCATTATGTCCTTTCGGATAAATTAACGAAAGAACAGCTTGAGTTTTTTGATAAGCATGGAATGATCATTTTCAAAAATTTCATTTCCCGCGAAACCGTTAACCTGTTTATCCAGGAAACCCAAAGAATTGAAAAAGAGTGGCTTGATGCAGGTCATGATAAAATGAACGGGATTCCGCTTAAGTTTGGTAAAGATGAAAATGGTAACAAGATCATTCAGCGTCTCTGCTTCCTTTCCCAACACAGTAATGTGCTGCACGAATTCCTGCAGGAACCAAAATTAAAAGCGCTTCTTGACCTGGTAAAACCTTTTGAGGGACGTATCGGGGAAAATGAAAAAGACGGACTTGTATTAAACAACTATGTGCGCACACCTAATTCTGCTTTCTCGCAAATGGGTTGGCATACCGACAGCCCGAGAGACCTTTTTCTCGGTCAGCGCATCATGCCGATGTTGAATGTGGGCATTCACCTGGATACTGTTCCATTTGAGAATGGAGGTTTAAGGGTACTGCCGGGCACACACAAACAGGGCATGTTAAGGTTGTTATTTGGTAAAAAATATTTCATCGATCATAAGTCCGACCGCCGTGAGGTTGGGCTGGATATTGAAGCCGGTGATCTTACTGTTCATGATGGCCGTTTATGGCACAGGGTGCAGCAATCACCTTATTTTGGTGAGCAAAGCCGTCGCCGCGTGATGTATATTCCCGTGGTTACCGGTAAGTATATGCCAAAAGACAAGAACAGCAAAACTCCTTTTTATCACAGGTTTGCTTCCACCGTACAGAATTAATGCACATGACTTACGCATTGGTAACAGGTGCCAGTAAAGGCATCGGAAAAGCTATTGCCCTTGAGCTGGCAGGCAGGAAGAAAAACCTTTTACTGGTTGCCAGGAATGAGGCCCAGTTGCAGGAGTTGTGCGCAGAGGTGAAACAAAAATCTGGTGTTACTGCTGACTTTCTTGCTATTGATCTGTCTGAAAAAAATGCACCACAACTCGTATTGGACTGGTGTACTCAAAAGGGATATACTGTTGATGTTCTTATAAACAATGCAGGTTATGGTTTGAGCGGCCCATTTGATAAACATCCATTGCAGGATCATCTCAATATGATGCAGCTGAACATGAATGCACTGGTGGAAATGACCTTCCACTTTCTCCCCCATCTAAAGAAGCAAACGAAGGCTTACATCATGAACATAGCCAGCTCTTCTGCCTACCAGGCCCTGCCTTTTATGAGCCTATATGCTGCTTCAAAAACTTTTGTATTGCAGTTTTCACGCGGCCTGAGTTATGAATTGTCTAAAACCAGTGTTTCCCTAACCGTTGTTTCGCCCGGCGCCACAGATACGGCTTTTGTGGACCGCGCACAGATTGGCCAAAAGGGGCTTGACCTCGCCAAGAAATTTAATATGACTCCGGAGGCAGTCGCGAAAATTGCAGTTGACGGTATGTACCAGGAAAAAACAGAAGTGATTACGGGTATTATGAATAAACTTGGTGCTGCACTGGCCTGGCTGTTACCAAAGAAGATAATAGAAAAAACTTCCGCTAAAATTTACCAGTAAGCGCAGCCTTCCGAAAAATTTTCTCCTATATTTGCAGCCCGATTATCATCGGTGTTGAAATTTATTTTAAAACTTTTTTCGACAACGGCCCCGTAGCTCAATTGAATAGAGCATTTGACTACGGATCAAAAGGTTTCAGGTTTGAATCCTGACGGGGTCACCACACAGGACTGAGCAGCATTTTCACTGCTCTTTTCTTTTTCACCTCCTCCGAAACTCTTGCCAGTATTGCAAAGCATGTCAAGTATCTCACTCGGTTGCATGGTTTAAATGTTTGATTGTTATACACCAGTTTTTCAGGGAATATCAAACCTAGCATTTAATGACGTCTAAAGGAGTACAGCATTTTCTGCCTATGAATGAGTGGGAATCGAAAATAATTAACTAAGTTTGTTCACAAATATTAGTTGTTCACGTTACGTGTACATAAAAAATAAGTGAACATGAGAGAGTACGAAATAGTACATATAGCCCTCGAAAATCTTCAAAAAAATGTTGGTATAACCGGCAATTGGGCAGAGCATGGACTAAAGGAACTGGATGGAAATATGGAATTAACCCTGGAAAATACCACATTGAAATTCAATGTGGAGATAAAACAGGAATTGCGAAACCATCAAATGCCTAAAATTATTGAACAGGCAAAGCGCTTGGGGCCAATGATGGTGGTGGCCAACCGTATCTTCCCTAAAATAAAGGAAGAATTGAGGCAGCATGAAATTGCCTATTTGGAAACAAACGGCAATATCTGGCTAAGGCAAAAAGGAACATTCATATGGGTAGATACGCAAAAGCCATTGCAGGAAATAAAAGACAAAGGCAACCGGGCATTTACAAAGACTGGCTTGAAAGTGCTGTTCCATTTTCTGTTGCATGAAAACGATGTAAACCTCCCCTACCGGGAATTAGCCAATATCACTGAGGTTGGTTTAGGAAATATCAATTATGTTATTACCGGTCTGAAAGAACTTGGTTTTTTAATAAAACTAAATAAAGATGAATACCGGTTGACCAATAAGAAGGAATTGCTGGATAGATGGATAACAGCCTATGATGAGAAATTGAAGCCTGCATTGCAGACAGGCACATTCCGTTTTCTAAGAGAGGACGATTTTAATAATTGGAAAAACCTTCCAATCACAGTCGGTAAAACATGGTGGGGTGGTGAACCAGCAGGTGATTTAATAACAAACTACCTGCGCCCAGCGGAACTGACATTGTACACTACGGAAACAAGAAATGAACTGATAAAAAATTATCGTTTAATACCCGATGAAAAAGGTAACATTAAGATATTTAAAAAATTTTGGGAACCGGAAGAAGGATATGACAATGTAGCGCCACTGTTATTGGTGTATGCCGATTTAATAAACACCAATGACAGACGTTGTACAGAAACGGCACAAAAAATTTACGATGAGTTCTTACAAAATAAATTATGAGCAACTAAGGCAGCAGCCTGAAATAACAGAAATGCTTTCAGCATTGCAACGGGCTTGGAAAAGTTTGGTATTGACTTTTACCTGGTGGGTGCGGTAGCAAGAGATGTATGGATGAGTGGTATCAATAAAATTGAACCAAGACGTACAACAGGTGATATTGATTTTGCAGTACTGATAAACGATAAGGGAACTTATGAGGCGCTAAAAGAATATTTAATAAACACGGAAGGCTTTCATCCATTTAAAGGAAATTCTTTTGTGCTAATCTGGAAAGATAAAACCGAAGTAGATTTATTGCCCTTCGGGGCAATTGAAGATGAAGATGGAACAGTAACCACAAGTGGATTGGGATTGACCAATATCAGCTTACAGGGTTTTACAGAAGTGTATGAGGAGGGGTTGCCCCAATTGGAACTGGAAGGCAAACACCAGTTTAAATTTTGTACACTGCCAGGCATCGTTTTATTAAAAATGATTGCATGGGACGACAGACCGGAAAAAAGAAGAGATGATATTAAAGACATCAGCGACATATTAAACCATTTCTTCAATATGTACGATAAGGAAATTTGGGATAACCATAGTGATTTGTTTGCAGATGAAAATGCCGAACTGAAGCACATCGCAGCAATAGTAATGGGCAGGGGAATGGCCAAAATTGCCAAACGAAATGAAAAATTATTTAATCGGATAGATGGAATACTAAAAGCCAACACAGACGATTTGGTCAATAGCCGGATGGCAGCTATTATGGTGGAGTTTTATCAAAACACGGTAGAAGAAAATGTGCTGCTATTACAAAAATTAATGCAAGGGTTTAATGAAGAAAAATAAGCCATTAAACTTTAATCAATTTTAGAAATACGAATGAAAATGAATTATCGCTTGATGTATGAAAACATTTGATGTAGGTAAAAAAATTATTACAAGGGTTGAATCGGAAAATGTCCTGGGCTCTCTGTTTCTACCGGTAACCGAATCCGCTGAAAGGAATTTCAAGTAATTTGCCTTAATTTAAAATCAAACGGAAGGATAATCTATTGCTGTGCTTTGGGAGATTAAATTGAATGGGAAAAAATTGCAGGAATCATTTACAGTGAATATCTTGCCGCCCGCAACAGTGCATTATTGACTTTAAAACGATTGGGATGAATAAGAAGGTTACTTTAATTGCAGGTGATGGTATCGGGCCGGAAATTGTAACAGCTATCAGGGAAATATTTGAAGCTGCAAAAGCACCTGTGGAATGGGAAGAAGAAAATGCAGGTCAGACGACACTTGATGAAAAGGGTGAACTGATTCCTTCCAGTTTACTTGAATCACTTGCCAAAAATAAAGTTGGATTAAAAGGACCTATTACCACCCCGGTGGGCAAAGGGTTTAAAAGTGTAAACATTCAGCTGCGCCAGCATTTTGACCTGCATACCAACCTGCGTCCGGCGCAAAACATCCCCGGTGTGGAATCCCGGTTTTCAGGCGTTGACATTATTTTGTTCAGAGAAAATACAGAGGGATTATATGCAGGACTGGAATTTTACGATGACCGCCTGGATATCGCAGATACCATCAGCAGGATCACGAAATCCGGTTGCGAAAGGATCATCAGATCTGCATTTGAATTTGCCTCAAAGAACAACAGGAAAAAAGTGACCATTGTTCACAAAGCCAATGTTCTTAAAATTGCAGGTGCCACACTTTTAAAAGCCGGCGCTAAAATTTCCAAAGAGTTTCCGGGAATACAGATGGACGATATCATTATTGATAACCTTTGTATGCAGCTTGTGATCAGGCCTGAAAAATTTGATGTACTGGTAACTACCAATCTTTTTGGTGATATTATTTCTGATCTCTGTGCAGGACTTGTTGGCGGACTCGGTGTTGTTCCGGGAGCAAATATAGGTGATGAAGTAGCGATCTTTGAAGCCGTTCATGGATCGGCTCCTGATATTGCAGGAAAAGGTATTGCCAATCCAACTGCTTTACTGAAATCAGCCATTATGATGCTGCACTATATGCAGGAAAAAGTAGTTGCAGATAAAATTGAACGAGCCCTTTATAAAGTGCTTTCTGAAAAAGATAATCGGACAGGCGACCTTGGAGGCAAATCAACCACACAGGAATTTACACAGCATATTATCAGTAACCTGGAACAATAGTTCTGTGGCTTTTTTAAAAAGAATCAGCTATTCTCCAGGGATATAGTTTGGAAAAGGAATGAGGTGATAGAGCACGTTTTATATAAACCCATATTCAAAAAGCGGGGGTTCAGAAACGGTTAGGGTGCCCTTCTTCTGTTGTGGATTTCATTGTCTGTGGTGCTGTAGGACAGTTTTTTAATCCTCGCTATCGAATTCATAGCCCTTGGTTTAAACCGTGTGCTATGATTTTATCGACGAAAGGGCCTGAATAATCGGTGAATAACCCATAAGCGCCTGTGGATAACCAGGGAGTGCGTAGAATTTGCTTCCCGTCTTAAAAGGTATGCCAGCAGTTATCCAGACAAAAATGTGAGCAAACAGTGATTATCCGCCATCAAAAGCAAAAAAACCGCCATCAACGCAAATGATGGAACCGGTAACAAACAAGGAGGCATCACTCAGCAACCAAACAAGTGCTCCTTTTAATTCTTCAGGGGGCGCCCAAACCTTTTAAAAGGGGTTTGCCGGATCACGTTCTCTCCTCGTTCGGTATAACCGCCATCCGGCGTGGTCAGCAGGTTTTTGTTTTGTTGGGTGAGAAAAATTCAGGTGCCAAAGCATTCATCCGGATCTTATCGCCATAGCGGTTTATCAGTCAACTGCAAACCACTGTGTATAACAATCAACGGCAGCCTTTCCCATATTATATCACAGCACTTTTGTTATGACTCTTTTTGAATTCATGGAAACTGATCATCCGCAAATCATCGATCAGGAAGGCTTGATCCTGTAATTTCTTTTTTTGGCACCCAGATATTTTTCATGAATCACTTTATGCATTGGCTTGTTATGCACTTTGCTTTCCAGCCAGGAGATGATATCAAGATAAGCGAAAGCCCTCGTTTCAAACCTGTTCTTTTCTAATCCCTTCACCTTATTATACAATTTTTCAAATTCGGGCTTGAGCTTTACGGGTGAGAGATGGAAGGTGTTTCGTATGAATGCAAACATTTCCTCCTCGATCACTGTAAGGTTATCCATTTTTGCCATGTACCGGTACACCGATTTGGACAGGTATTCCATGATATCAAAATTGCCCATTTCATAATGGGCCAGCAGGTGCAATAACCGCGCATAACATTGAAGATCGTTGCGCAAATCCACTTTCCAGTTGATGATCTTATGCAGGTAGTCAATGCAGGTAGCGAAATCCTGTGCACCAAAATAGAGGGAAGCGATTTTATAATAAAAAACAAGTACCCGGTGCCGGTCTATAAATAAATTATATGATTCCAGCTTTTCTTCAATAAAGGGAACAAGGGCAAGACCTTCATGAAATTTCCCTGTCATAAAATGCTGATTGATCCTGGCTGTGGTCAGGTAGATAAAACTCTGGATCGTATTGTTATGAATATCAGTAACCACTTCGGAGGCTACAAATTCCTCAAACTTTTTTAGTACCAATTCAAACTGAGCATAATTGCGCAGATCGAAATGCGCATTCAGGAGGTTGTGCATGCCTTTTATATAATGGCCCGTTTCTACAGCGATCATCTGCGGTTCTTCATTAAACAGATCCACCCATTTTTGCGTATAACGGTAATACATCAGGAAATCCTGCCTGATGAAAGCATACCAGCAATAACTCTGAAACAAATACAGTCTTTCATAAAAGCCGGAATAATCATGCGCATCTTTTGGAAGTTCCTTTGCGAAAAATTGCTTTACACCTGTTTCATCCTTTTCGTTTCGCGCATGTCCGTTCCTGATATACCAGCTGTATAATTGCAATGCCAGGTTAGACAGCCTTGTGATGTTCCTTCTTTTTTCATTCACATCATTCGCCTCCATTGAAAGGCGTTCAGCTCTATCCTGCATACTCCGTGTGATGTGAAGAGTTTCTATTTTCTTTTCAAGCGAAATGATCTGGATCAGGAAACTGTCCTGATTATAGGAAAGTGCAAGTTCTTTCAGCCTGTCCAGGATCCGAAGACTTTGATGATATAGGCCTTTATTGTAAAGGATGCGTGCATAATCCAGTTGTTCATGCAATTGCATGTCAATGTTTTCCTCACTCTTTAAAAGGCGAAGGCTTGTAAGGATCTGCCTGTACAAATACGCGCGGGTATTGGCAAGTTGCTGCTTTTTTATTGCTGGAAGTTTTTTTAGCAATAAGCCTTCATCATATTCCTGCATTTTGTCCAATGCATCAAATAGTTGTATGACCTTCAGGTCTTTATTAGCAGAATTTCTTTGAATATATAATTTGAAATTACGTTTCTCAGCTTTCTGAAGCGAACGAATTAAAACAAATAATGGGTCTGAAATTCTGTTGGGCATCGTAATATCTTTCGGGGAAAACTCAATACCAGCAAGGATTTTAAGACTTCTCTCCTTCCTTCGGTATAATATAACCCTGTAATAGTTAATTGCTGTTCGAAATTAATACTTCTTAGATTTACTTTAGAAAGCAAAACAAAGAATAACGCTTATTTCATAAAACATACTTACCGATCTCTATTCATATAGCAAGCAATCGTTAGCGCCCGCTGTTTCTACAGTGGGTTTTTTTTGCATCAGATTCGCCCATTGATTTTATCATCACAGATGAATTTCAGTTGGAATGCAGTTTCAGACAAAAAAAAAGCCCGGTTACAAACCGGGCCGTTCAGGTTTTCAGCATAACTTACTTTCCTGGTTCTTCTTTCTACTTCTAAAATGTTTCATCGCAGTTACAGTCCCTGGTATCCACCTCCATTGTCATCAAAGGAGTAACGGCGTGTAACCTTCTGAAGCTTATTTATAATTAAGGGTAAGGTTTGAAAACGATCTGGGCGCTTGTTTTTTACCATCGCAGAAAGCCTTGCTTTGTTCTCCGCCATCTGGATTTCTCTAAAAGACGGATTGACCTGGCTATGTAAATCCATAAAAAAATATTTACTGTAAATTATATCCTTATCGTTTCGAATAAAATTCAAAATCCACCTTCAATTCACAACACCAACACCTTTGTTCTTCCTTGAAACTCTTACCAGTCAAAGGTTTCCATACTATTTGCATACGGCTACCAAAAAGAATCCCTGCCGTAAAAAGCAGGGATTCTTTATAATTCTTTAACAAGTTCAATCGCGTTCAGTAAGCGCATCCTTTTTTGTTGTTCCAGGTTGGCTTTGGCAGCATCCTCTTTTTGGCGTCTCAGTTACCGACGCTTTAAGGATTTTTCCAGTGATTATTTCTGTTCGCATTATTGGAAGACTGTTCTTCTGGTTTTTTAATTGCTGTACGCGTGATAAATATTTTATTGACGGAACTGGTAAAATAATCCAAACTGCCATACCCTGTTGTTTACATCCACACCTCCTTTGGTAATATCAGAAATGCCCAGGTTATACCGAGCGTCAACTCCAAGCCTCGAAGTGGTTAAATAACCGAGACCAAAAGTCCATCCAAAATCACTTGAATTAAAGCTGCTTCGCATATTGGTTTCCGTTCCGTTATTGTCTTCAAACTTTGCACTGGTAAGCACACCCACCTGAGGGCCGGTCTGCAAACGGAATCCGCTACGAAACATATACTGAATAAGCAAAGGGATATTGATGTAATTCACTTCATGCTTTCCACTGGTAAATTTTGCTCCCTGGGTAGAATACACGACTTCCGGTTGTAAGGCCCATGAAGGCGCAAGATGAATGTGTGCAAGTAAACCTGCATGAAATCCTGTGTTTGTTCCCGTGGTAGCTACGGCATCATTATAATTGGAAATATTTACTCCTGCCTTAATTCCTAATTGAACATTGCGGCGTTGTGCATTTCCTGCAAAGGTCATTATAACAACCATTGCCAATAAAATCATCTTTTTCATAAAATTTTTTTTGGAATGATGCAATTTTAAGACCAGAACTGATTGAAGATCTAAAAATCAGGATGCACCTGCTGCTGCAGGAAGGGCTTTACCTGCCACTGAAGTTTCTTTGCGCCATTGCATTATATGCTATCGCTTTGATCCTGAATTTGTACCAGGTGAAGTCGCCATTTTTCAGCTTCCATGTTACTTCTGAAGCTACAGGGATCCTGAAGCCATTTATCATTTTGAAATGGGTATTGCGTACTTCCCATTTTTCAAGTCGGCTACTGCTGCTGCTCATATACCTGTCGGCTGTACACTTTATGATATCGCCCGCTTTATTAAAATGGAAAACAACCGATCCCTCACTGCCTTTATAGGAAAGAATTGCTTTGGCCGAAGAAGCATCAATGGCCTCCCAGTGTATCAATTTGTTCAGAGCCGCAGATGGAGCCCAGCAGATCTCCGCCAAAAATCTTTGCAGGGAACCCATGTCTGTTTTAGATCCTGATTCATTTACAATATTGACCAGGGACAGCGCTTTTATCTGCATGTTACCCTTGCCATTCTGATACTGGTCTCTACCTTTTACCTTTAATCCTGGAAAGGCTTCCATTTCCATACTCCAAAGAAAAGCAGGGTGCCTCACATTGATATATTGGACAGCGCTGATTTTTTTCCAATCATTATTGTTTTCGTCCTGTCGCATAAACCCTTCCTGTTCTAACCGTACAAGGTTTACTGCTTCTTTCCCAATAACACCTGATCCGCGTAACCATTTTTGTACGGGTGCTGGAAGGTCTGTGATCATTGCTTCACTGATCACCAGCTTCTTCGGTGAAGAAGACCTGATCAGGGCATATTCAAGAACCCTGGTCTTCTTATCAAATTGCAAATCAACCATTCCTGCGATCACGAAAAATAATAGAACCAGGTTGAAAACGGTGCTCCATTTTGCATGTTTCCACCTGGTAATAATCACCAGCTGTGATAAAATAACTGAAAGAAAACCTGTAAACCACCAGGAAGGAAATTCATTAAAAACGGCAAATGCTGTATAAAAAAATAAAACAAAAGCGAGTACCCGCATCATGGTAGTAAATAAGATAAAACCGGAAGCGTCAGCGGAAAATCGATTCGACCGGATGTGCTTTTTGACACTTAAAAGATGAATGGTTGCGGGAACCAGGAGTAAGAGGATCAGAAAGACCTTCAATATCATATTTTATTTAGATGATTGACATTAGAGCATAGCCTACCTGAAGATCTCATTCAGCATACCAGCTAATCTTACACCACCTTTCAGCAACTGGTCGTTCATAGTAGCAACGTGCTTGAAATTATATTCGTAACCCAGCCTTGGGTTGGGCGTGGTGATTTCATCATGTAAAACCTGGGCCAGCGTATAAGATTCAAACAGCCATTCACATAATGGTTGGTTTTGCAGCAAATCACGTTGCGCCCTGGTGGTATGATTGATCGCTTTTACATGTTCGGTATAACTCAGCTGCTGGTATTCTACCAGGTGTGAATCCCAGACGCGGTGCAGGTTAGATGCCTGGCTAAACCAGGTAACTTTAATATCGTTCCCTCCTGTTGTTCCTTCCGGACTCACATGCAATGGCTGGTGGATATCACCGACAAAATGGATCAACAGCCGTAGGTACATCTGCTTTGTTTCGTTGGTTAGGGTTTGGCGTTTTAATTCACCAGCGAGAAAATTAATTTTTGTATACGCATTTACCGAAGTATCCACCGATAACACGGCCGAAAAATCAGCACAGTTCAAACCCTTTTTAAAGTTTACATAATGCCAGGTATCCAGGTAACGGTAACTGGTATCCGATTTAATAAAATCAGCCCAGTTGCTTGCCATGGCAAGAGATTCATTACCCAAAATTTTTCGGATTTCTTTTTTAGCCTTCTTTGATAAATAACTTTCAGCGATCTCTCCAACGATCCTGTGGCCATACATGCCCCAGGCGAAAGATTGAAGCGGGCAATAAAAGCAAAGCGAAAGCACCAGGATCTTAAAAAAACGATTGTTCATACAGATTTATGTGGCGCAAAAATACTAAATATGGCGGCCGGAGTTCCATCTAAATGAAATGTTCAGGTATTAAATAAATAATACATTCAACTCGTCCTCCTATATTGTCAATTCATCCTTTGGAAATTCCAAATGCGGGAGCGCCCCTTTTAGCTCTGCCTAAAAATTTTACTTTGTAAAACGGATGGGCAAAAGCCTTCAAATACCTCAATTCAGTAAAAAAGATCTGCCTATCATGGTATTCAGCATGTTGCCTGTTGCCGTGCTGGTAAACGTATGCCCTCTGTAATTCAATTGATTTGTTGCAGGATCAAATTGCACAATCCATGAATCGGAAGTGATCCAGTATTTCCTGATCTTTTCATCCCAGCGCACACCGTTTAAGTACCATTTGGAAGGCATCGGAAAGGCATCGGGTGCCGGAAGAAATTCATTCCTTTGTTCGTTATATAGAAAGATGCCAGTTGTGGGTTTGATCAGCATGAGTGCTCCATTGGCACCTTCCAACAGTTGATGGGGAACAAAAATTTTTCTTACTTCTGCGGTGAGTCTGGCTTCTTTAAAAATGAATTTCCTTGTATCAAATATCCCCACAGGGGCAGGTACGAGGCCCGCCTGCTTGAGGCAAAATAGCTTAATTGAAAGTGATGTTTGATTTTTTTCCGGACAGCAGTGATTTATTGACCATTCACCATTGACCATTCACTATTGTCCGGGGAAAGTTATTTGATTTCGATGAAACGCGCAATGGTTCTGGCGTTGTTGATGATTACTTAAACCGGGCCTTAGATTTTGCAGTTGCAATAACCTAATGGAGTTTCTTTGCCGTAGAGCAGCGCTATGATAAATGCATCTTCCACCTTTTTTCTTGAAAAAAAAGGTGGCCCCTCCTGCGCTTCGCTTCGGTGGGCAGGCAAAAATTCAAGCTCAATCAATGCGTAACAGTCTGTTTTTACCAGATACCTTCGGATGATTGCGCAAGGGAGCGCACCGAAAAATGAAAACAGGTGCAACTCCATGCGATCTGATTGTGCAAGCGTTCTTCGCGCTGTATT